>Ga0247727_10000391_pt1 | contig 106724 bp, 73 predicted proteins | sample WisWelCaveWW1625_FD_202498 | JGI IMG/M metagenome (GOLD analysis project Ga0247727, IMG submission 202498) | Biofilm microbial communities from Wishing Well Cave, Virginia, United States - WW16-25 | ecosystem: Environmental > Aquatic > Deep subsurface > Groundwater > Cave microbial mat... | reverse complement strand
AGATCGTGATGGAGATCGACGGCGAGTCGCAGTTCCAGGAGTTCTTCGGTATCGACGGCTCCGGCAAAGTCTCCGCGAAACCGTCGATCGACCGCTACTCCGCGCACCTCAAGAAAGACCGGTGGCTCCGCCGCGAAGGCTGGGAAGTCTGGCGCTTCACTTCGGCGGAAGTGAAGAAGGAATCCGACTTCTTCTCGTTCGACCTCGAGATGGGATTCCCGTTCGGGTTCGGGGTGCCGGCGGAAGAAGCGTAGAGCGGCCGGGGCACGCCGCGTCGCGGCCCGGCATCACCCTCTATCTCCCGGAAGCGTTATGTCAGATCTGACATAGCGCGCACCAGGGCACAGGGACGAGCGCCGCGCGCCCATCGTCCGAAGCCTAGGCCGGACCGGCGCCGCACCCCGCGCCGAGTTCTACCTCGCCTCAACCGGGATCCCGATCTTCGCGTCGAGCACGCGGCCGACGCGTAGAGGGAACGCGGGATCGCCGCCTGCCGGCTCGCGAGTGGCGCCGAGGAGGAGGGCTCGGGCTCCCGACTCCCCCATCCGAGCGTGTTATGCTTTGTCCTTGTTGGTCAGCGACGCCCCTCGGACCGACGCGCCCATCACGTTTCCTGGAGCCGCCATGCCGAACGCGAATCGACTCGCCGCCGTCTTCGCGCGCGCACTGATGCGCCGCCGCGTAGCCCGCTACGGGCTTCTTCTCGCCGGCGCGCTCGCGGCCTTCGCGCACCCCGCGCTTCCCGCGAGCGCCGCGAGCGCGGCGAGCGACCCGCTCCTCACCCTCTCGATCACAGAGGGACCCTCGGGCCAACCGACGGCTGCGCGCATCTCCGTCTCGGGTTGGGGCGGCTCATCGTTCCGCCCGGAACCCGACTCTCTCGGCTTCTTCCACGATGCACTCGGCGGCTTCTTCTACGCCGAATCGCTCGTTACGCTTAAGGTGGCTCCGGAGTCGCTTCGCATCCGCACCTCGAAGGGCCCGGAGTTCCGCGACGACAATCGATGGGTCACCGTCCTCGGCGACACGGCAATTCCGATCGCGATCGAGCGATGGATCGACATGCGCTCGCTCGGCTGGGTGAGCGGCGACGTGCACGCGCACCTCACGCACACGCCGCTCGACTACAACATCGACGTCTCCGAGGGGACGATGATGGCCCGCGCGGAGGGACTCCACGTCGTCACCTTCCTCGAGGACAACGGAACGTACTTCACGGGGTCGGTCGACCCGGCGAGCGACGAGCGCGTCACGACCTTCGTCGGCCAGGAGTATCGGAGCGCCTACTTTGGCCACATGAGCCTCTTGGGAATCGACAGCCCAGTGTTCGCATCCGGCGCGAGCGGATGGCCCCTCACGGCGGAAACGACGGTCGCCCTGCGCGCGCACGCATCCGCTCTGTCCGTCTTCGCCCACCCGATCACGACGTTCGACTTCTGGAACGTGTCCACGTGGCCGGGCTCCGGCCTCGGCCGCGGGATCTGGGTCGATGCCGGCCTCGACGCCCTCGACGCGCTCGACGTTGTCTCCTACAGCAACGGCGCGGTTTTCGGCGGCCTCGGGTTCGGAGAGATCCAGCGGCTGTGGAATGCGGGCTTCCGTGTTCCCGCATCCGCGGGCTCCGATGCGGTGATGTGCAGCAAGATCAGCCGCCCCCTCGGAGGCGCCCGCGTGTATGTGCGCGTGCCCGACCCGCACGCACCGCCGCAGCTGCTGTACGACGCGTGGGTCGATGCGCATCGTAAGGGGCGCACGTTCGTGACCAGCGGCCCGCTCCTCACCTCGATGAGCGTGGGCGGCGCCGGCGTGGGCGAGACGCTGGCCGTAGCGAGCGGGGAGCCGGTCGACGTCTCCGTGGCGGTGCAGATCGAGTCCGCCTACGGGCTCGGCACGGTCGAGATCGTCGTGAACGGTTACGTGTCGCAGAGCGTTTCGGAGCCGGGATCGAGCACAATCACGATCAACACGACGGTTCCGATCCGCGAGACGAGCTGGGTCACGGTGCGCCACGTCGGGCCAAGTCAGGGACCGTCCGCCGCGATGCCGCTCGCCGTGCTCCTCGCCACGCCGGCCGTCGTCCTGCTGGCGGGGGACGGACAGACTTCATCGGACGACGCGGCGCACGCGCTCTATCGGATCGATCTCCTCGACTCGCTTCTCGGACTCACCGGCTCCTACCCGACATCGAGCGAGTCACTCGCCGTGTGGGCGGGGCTCGACCAGGCGCGCGCCGCCTGGACCACGCATGCCGCTCCGGCCCCCGTTCCGTTCCGACTCGAGTGGCCGACCGACGGCGGAGCCTTTGTCGAAGCGTTTCCCGAACTCCGCTGGGGTTCGGCGCTCCGTGAGGGTCAGGTGATCCCCCACACCTATCGCCTCGTGCTCGCGGCCGACGCGGCGTTCGACAGCGTGCTCGTCGACACGGCCGGGCTGACGGACACGACGTGGACTTCGAGTGCGTTGTCCGGCGTCGGCACGAACTACTGGTGGCGCGTGCAGGCGCACGATCCGTCGGGGCAGCGCCGATGGGCGGAGGAGATCGGGTGGACGTTCTCGGTGATCGTCAACCCTCAGGTCAGCGTCGGTGAGGGCCCACGCCCCGACTCCGGAACGGACTCGCGAGTCACGCCGGGCCGGCCGCGGCTCCTGGCGTTCCCGAATCCATCGCGCGGACCAGTGGCTCTGCGGCTCACCGCTCCGGCCCTCGCGGGCACTACGCTCCGCGTCTTCGACCTCCAGGGCCGCGAGGTGCGCTCGTTCCGCGTGCCGCCGGGCACACGCGAATTCGAATGGGACACGGCCGACGCGCACGGCCGGGCGGTTACGAGCGGCGTTTATCGTATCCAGCTCGCCAGCGGCGAGGGTGTCGAAACGCGCGCAGTGATCCTCGTTCGCTAGCCGACATCGATAGTCCGGAGCGTGATTATCTGGCCTCCACCGGAATCCCGATCTTCGCATCCAGCACGCGCGCGATCCGCGTATCGAGGTCCGCGAGATGCGCGCGGCCGTACGCGTCGAGCGACGGCGCGAGCGCCGGGTCGGCGGCCGCGCGACGAGCGCGCTCGCGAACCTTTTTGAGCTCGGCCGCCGCAAGAACCGACGCGTCGGCGGGCGTCCCCTTCTCGGGCGACAGCGCGAGGTCGCTCAACAACCCGACGTAGATCCTCTGCAGCGTGCGCCGCTTCGACGCGACGAGCGGCGAGCGGCCGCCGGTCGCGCTTACGTTTCCTTGATCGAGCCCTCTCATCACTCCGGACGTGAGCCGCTCGAACAACTCGGGCATCGCGAAGACCGGCTCGCCGGCCGCGTACCGCGCCTCGTTGTCCTTCACGCGCCCGAGCCGATCGGGCTCGAGCAGCGTCCCGAGCGTCGTCCCGTAGAGGTATGCGATCCGACTCTCGTACGCGTAGTTCGACCCGAATCGGTACGGGTAATTCCAATCGAACTCGAGGTCGGGCTTGAGCAGGTTGAGGAGTTCAGGGCCGGCAGCGTACGCGCCGTCGGCGAAGAGCCGCCGGTCGATCAGCTCGAGCGCGGCGCGCTGCGTCGCCGCGGAGATGGGGCGGATCGGCGCGCGCGGCGCGGTCGCGCCCGCCACATGATGCAACCGGAGCACCTCCTGCCCGCCGACGTGGCGCGACGCGATGTCGAAGTAGTCCATCGAGACGGAAAAGATCGCGGCGTCGAGCGCCTGGCGGAGAACGTTGTAGTCGTGTCTTTCGCCGAGCACCATCGCGGGTAGCCTCGGCATCACTTCCTCGACCATCGCGAGCCGGTCGTCGGAGAACCGGATCGCGTCGTCGCCGAGGTCGTCCGTGTTCGACGTCGGGTCGATGTCGGAGAGCGTGCCGTCGTCGAAAGCGAGCCCGGCAGCTGTTTCAGCGCGCACGGCGATTGCCGCAAGCGCCTTCTCCTCCTCGGCCGGCGACATGCCGTCGAACGGCCGGTAAAGATACTCGAGCGCGAGCTTGTCGTACGCCCCGACGCTCTTCAGGAAATAGTCGCCGGGCGGCTGCCCCTTCGGCGGCAAGTTGATCGGGTTGTAGTCCATGATCGACGCGGAGAATGGCCGGCCGGTGACGCCTTTCGCGATGTCCGCGTACGACGACACGCGGCTCGCCTTGAGGTTGTGTCCGAACCCGAGCGCATGGCCGACCTCGTGCGCGACCAGCTCGAGGAACGCCTCGCGCGCGTACCGATCCTCCTCGGGCCCGCCGGGCACGAGGATCCCGCGCGACTGGAGGACGAGCCGCGCGAACGCGAGCTGGCTCGAGAAGCTCCCCTGGTAGTCGCAGAGGCGCGCGCGGGCGCGGCGGCCATCCGCGCGATCGGCGACCTCGCTCCGCCACGACGACGCGTCGTCGAGCGGCGCGCCTGCGCCGCGCTCCCACTCGCCCCCCTCCGGCGCGCGCCACCACGAGTAGACCAAGTACCGATGCCGCGCGTACGACAGGAACTCCGCGTTGAGGTAGACGTTCGCCTTGAGCACTTCGCCGGTCAGAGGATTCACGAGCGACGGCCCGGCCATTCCCGAAAAGTTCAGATCGTCCGACAGGTTCCAGTAGATCATGCTGTAGCGGATGTCGGTCGGGTCCCAGCTCGCGCTGTCGGGTTCGTCCTTCACCTCGACCGCGCCCGAGATCCCGACGGCCTCGAACGCTTCGTTCCACCAGAGCGCGCCCTCACGAATCAGCGGCCGCACCTCGCGCGGCGTCGCCCTATCGATGTAGAACGTCACCGGTTTCTTAGCGGCCGACACGGCTGCCTTCGGATCCGACTTCTCGATGCCCCACCGCGCGGCGCGGTAGCGGAACGCCGTGTCGCGATCGTCGATCCCCGTGTAGTCCTTGTGTGCCGTGTCGAAGAATCCGAGCCGGTCGTCGCTCCGCCGCGCGCGGAACCCGTTTTCCGGGAGACGGAACAAGTCGAACTGGACCGTGACCTCCAGGTTTCTCGGGTCGGCGAGCCGCGCGACGCCGCCGCGCCCGCCGAAAACGCCGCCGCTTCCGCTCTCGCCGCGCTCCTCGGTCGTCCGCGTGAAGTGGAACGCGACGCGCACCGTCAAGTTTTCCGGGTTGTTGTGCACGGACACGATCACCGGGTCGTCGCCGTTAACTTTGTAACCGGAGCGGCGGGAGAGGATCTCGTACGTAGACGCGGAGAAGAGGTCGGCGAGGTCGGCGAGGGGAGCGCCGGTCTCGGGGTTCGTCGTCCCGATCGGCTTCACGAGGATCGGCGAATCGGGAAACGTCTTATCGACGGCGTGCCGGATCGACGTCCCTTCGTCCGCGCGGAAGTTCACGTTTTTCTTGACGAGCGCGACGTTGTCTCCGCGCCGCTCGAAGCGCACGAGGTCGACGCCGACTTCGGAGCCGCGCGCGCTCCAATCGCCGATCGCCCGGACCGTCTGCGCGGCGAGACAGTAGTCGGTCCCGAACGCCGCCTCCGGCACCTCGAAATAGAAGTGGTCCTTCGAGCGGTAGACCGTGAAGAAACCTTCGCTCTTCTCCGCGTCCTTGACGACCTCGTCGAACGGTTTCTGTCCCTTCTTCGCGGCGGGCTTGTCGCCGCCCTTCTTGTCCTTCTTTTCCTTCTTGTCGGCCTTCTTGTCCTTCGCGTTCTCCTTCTCGTCGTCCTTGTCCTTCGCGGCCGCGAGCGAGGGGCCGCGCGCGAGATCGAGCGCGAGCGTCGCGCCGACGGCGAGCGAAAGCGCGGCCGGCGGGAGCGTTCCTCCGGCGGCCGTGCAGAGCGATACGAGATACGCGGCGAGAGCGCGCAGCGGAGCACGCGACATGAGTTCTCCTTCGGAAGGGGTGCGGTCGGGTTGAGCGGATTCTAGGCCCGCGGTCTGCCGCGGGTCCAGGGGACTTCTGCTCTCGGGTTATCTCACGAGGACGATCTTCGCGCGGCGCGATTCGTTCTCGGACTCGAGCACGCCGAAATAGGCGCCCGGCGCGACGCGGCGGCCGCGCGCGTCGGTGCCGTCCCAGACCGCGGAATGCGGGCCGGCGGAGCGCGCCTCCTCGACGAGCACCGCCACGCGGCGGCCCGCGAGGTCGACGATCGAGAGGCTCACGCGACCGGGCCGCGCGAGGGCGAACGAGAAGCGCGTCCGCGAGCCGAACGGGTTCGGCTGCGCCGGGTCAAGCCGGAGCGACGAGGGCGCCGCTTGCGATCCGTCCTCATGCCCGACGCTCACGGGCGGGCCCCGGAAAACCGTAAACGAATCTTGGACCGCACCAATCGAAGTGATGAACCGCGCGTCGAGGCGGTTGCCGTTCACGTCGAGGACCATCGAGCCGGCCACGTCCACCGATACGTACATCGCGGGGTAGTTCAAGGACCCGCCGCTCGTCTGCGCCGAGCTTCCGGCGACGGTGTGGACGATTCCCTGCAGCGGCACGCGCGCCAGCGATGTCTTCGCGTAGGGCCCGTCGACCGTGCCGAAGCGCCCGCTGCCGCCGTCGAGAACCATCGTCGGTGGATCGAGCGTCGGAGACTTGCCGTAGTGGCCCTTCAGAAGGACCGAGCGCTCGTACGAATGACTATGACCCGTGAAGACGAGGTCAACGCCGAGCGTGTCGAGGATGGGAAGCGCGTTCTGTCGCATGTCGCGCATCCGGCCGCCGCTGTCGCCGTCGTTGTCGGAATCGTGCGAGCCCTTGGTGTAAGGCGGGTGGTGCCAAAATGCGATGTTCCAGTCCTTCGTGCTCGCCCCGAGGTCGCTCTTCAGCCACGTCATCATCGCGCCGCCCGGCGAACGGTCGGTCCCCTCGGAGTCGAGGCAAATGAAATGGATGTTTCCGTAGTCGAACGAGTAGTACGCCTCCGAACCCGATGCGACGCCGCCCGCTTCAGCCGCCGTCGGCATCGTGAAGAAGTCGTAGTAGTCGTTGTTCCCCCCGCCGCGCAGGACGTCATGGTTTCCGCGCGTCGGCCAGAGAACTGCCTTCCGGAGCATGACCTCGTATGGGTCGAACAGGCCGGATTGGTATTCCGCGTCTAGCCCGGTGTTGTACGCGTTGTCGCCGAGCATCATCACGAAATCGGTCGGCGTGGAGCCGGTGTACGCGGCGTACGCGTCGCGCACGCTGTTCTGAACGGCTCCCGGCAAGCCCGAGTCTCCGAGGATCCAGACGCGCGTCGGTTTCGCGGACCCCGGCGCGGGCGACGTCACGACGAAGTGGTTCGCGTCGTCGCCTTCGAGCACAACCGTCGTCGTTCCGATCGAGTAGTAGTACTTCGTGTCGGGCAGAAGCCCGCTGATCGTCACCGCGTGTTCCGTCGTGACGGTCGCGTCGTCGGTGTAGGACCCGAGGGAGCCGACCGCGGTGCCGTACTCGACGCGGCTGTCCGTCGGCGCGTCGGTCCGCCACCGGAGGACGGCGCTCGTCGGCGTCCCGAGCTGGAGGTACGGCCCGCGCGTGACGGTCGCCGGCAACATCGAATATGCGATCTCACCGTCCCACGCCAAGTCGCTGCTCGTCGCATTGACCTGATGGACCTCGACAGCGATCACGTTCGTCCCGAGGACGAGCGCCGACGCCGACGCGAGCAGGTCGATCGACTCGTACGCTCCCCCTTCGTGGATGGTCGCGGCCGTCGAGTAAACGATGGCGCCCGCGGGCATCGCGCGCCGCGCGACCTCCACGCCGTTGACGTACGCGACAAACCCGTCATCGTAGTTGGCGGCGAGATTGAAGTAGGTGATCGTCGCGGGATCGTCCGGCACGTTGAACGTCGTTCGGAAATAGGTCGTTCGGTACTTGTTGCTCGGGTCGGGACCGAAAGGAACCGCCGTCGCGATGAAAGCGTCGCCGAATCCGAGGACCCCGGGGCCGGACGGCCACGCGGACGCGTCGAATCCAGATTCTCGCCACGAAGTCGCTAGGTCCGTTCCCGTCGCGTCGTAGCGCCACACGGAGTTGCGAGGAAGCGGCGTGGCGCTTGCTGGGACGACGGGCGGTTCGCGGCCGATGCCGGCGAGCTCCGGTTCGACGTCGTCGCCGGCCTCGCCGCCGCCGGCCTCGCCGGGCAAATCGACCGCCGGCGGCTCGGGCGCGAAGATCGCCGCGGGATGAGCCTTCGCGACGGCCCGGGTTTCGGGCGCCGCACCGATCGCGCCACCGGCGGCGGCGAGAATTGCGGCGCGGCGCGCGACGATCTCGTCCTTCCGATCGAACTGATCAGCGACGTGGTCGAGTCGGCCGAGCGCCGCATCGGTCCGTCCGCCCCTCACCTCGAGATCGATCGCCGCGAACTCGAGCGAGACGATCGGGCCGAGACGAGCGATTCCGTCGTCGAGGACGGCCAGCGCCTCGTTCGAGCCGCCAGCGCGATCCTCGTCTCCGATGAGACGCGCAAGGTCGAGGTAGTGCTCGGGGCGCGGCGGCTTCAAGAGCGCGATCGCGCGCCGCAGATCGAGCGCGGCATCGGAGCGCCGGCCGAGCGCTTCGTTCGCCCGCGCCCGGACGAGGAATCCGTCGGCCGCATCCGGGCGCTCGCTCAATAAGCGATCGACGGACCGAAGCGCGGCCGCCGCGTCCCCCTGGTCGAAAAAGAGCGCGGCGCGAAAGAGGGCGACCTCCGCGAGCGTCGGGTCGAGGTTCGCGGCGCGATCGAGATTGACCCGCGCGCCCTCCCACGCCCGATTGAGACGCATCAACTCGGCGCGTCGCAGGAACAGGCTCGCGTTATCCGGGTCGGCCCAGATCTCCCGCGTCACTGCGGCGAGTTGTTCGTCCAGCGGTCCGTGCGCGCGGGCGAGATTCGGCAAGCCCGCGAGGCATGCGGCGACCAGCACGAGGCGGGCGACGGCCTGCCGTGCGAGCGCGAGGTGGTGGTGGCTCCGGTGCGCGGCGGCTCGCATGAGGATCTGGTCGGCGACTGTACACCAGCGACGAGCGCGCCGTCTAGGTCGAAGATCGCCACCACCCGCGACACGCTGCGCGCGGCGTGCTACCCCCGCCCGGTCATGCTCAACTCCAGCAGGAGATTTGCCTTCGCCCTCCTATACGTGCTCGCACCCCTGATCGCATTCGTCCCCGACGCCAACTCCGCTGAAGCGCCCGCAGATGCCGCGCCTCCGTCGCAGACTCTTTCCGAGACGTACCGCGAGGCGGCCAGCCGATTGATCGGCGAGGCGCTGCTCTCGTCCGACGCGTACGACAATCTGTCCGAGCTGTGCGACCGGATCGGGAATCGACTCAGCGGCTCGGCGCAGCTCGACTCGGCGATCGTGTGGGCCACGGAAAAGATGAAGGCGGAGGGTCTCGCGAACGTGCGCGCCGAGAGCGTGATGGTGCCCGTCTGGGTGCGCGGCGCCGAGCGGGCGCGGCTGATCGAGCCCGCGCCGCACGAGCTATCGATCCTCGGCCTCGGGATGAGCGTCGGAACACCCCCGAAGGGAATCACGGCCGATGTCGTCGTCGTCGGAAGCTTCGCGGAACTCGATTCGCTCGGTGAAACCGGTGTGCGCGGCAAGATCGTCCTGTACGACGTCCCGTTCACGAACTACGGCGAGACGGTCAGGTACCGCGGCGCCGGCGCATCGAACGCGGCGCGATACGGCGCGGTCGCCGCGCTCGTGCGGTCGGTCGGCCCGATCAGCTACGACACGCCGCACACCGGCGCGATGAGCTACAACGACAGCCTGCCGAAGATCCCCGCTGCCGCCGTCACGATCGAGAACGCGACGATGATGCGGCGGATGGCCGAGCGGGGCGACCGAGTCCGCGTCCAATTGGTGATGGGCGCGCGCAAACTACCCGACGCGCCGTCGGCGAACGTCGTCGGCGAGGTCGTGGGACGCGAGCGCCCGGACGAGGTCGTCGTGATCGGGGGCCATCTCGATTCGTGGGACGTCGGGCAGGGCGCGCAGGACGACGGCGTCGGCTGCATGATCGCGCTGGAGGCGGCGCACCTGATCCAACGACTCGGGTTGGCGCCGCGGCGGACGATCCGCGTCGTCCTGTTCACCAACGAGGAGAACGGGATCGCGGGCGGGAAGGCGTACCGCGCCGCGCACAAGAGCGAATTGGGCAATCACGTGGCCGCGATCGAGACCGACTCGGGTAACGGGCGATGCGAAGGGTTCCGCCTCGACGTTCGGGCGTTGGTCGCGGCCGGCGCGAGCGCGGAAGACTCGAGCGCCGCGAAGGCGGCGGCGGACTCGGCAACGCAACGCGGGCTCGCGATCCTCCGCGAGATCGCGCCGCTCCTCGCACCGCTCGGCGCGACGGAGATGAAGCCGAGCTACTCGGGCGCGGACGTCGGGCCGATCGTCGCGGACGGCGTCACCGGCCTCGGGCTCGAGCACGACACGAGCCGCTATTGGGACATTCATCACACCAACGCGGACACGTTCGAGAAGGTCGACCGCGAGGACCTCGCGAGGAACGTCGCGACGATGGCGGTTATGGCCTACGTTTTGGCCGACATGCCGGGGCGGCTTAGGGAGCCGGATGTTATGGTGACTCGATAACGCACTCAACAACTCCACCAACCGCGGAGGCACACCGATGACCCGTATCGTTCCTCGGACCCGCCATCGACTGACGCTCGTTTTCGCTCTTGTCGTGCTCTCATCGCTCCCCGCTGCCCAGTTGGCGCGCGCGGCCGAGACGCGAGCCCTGCTCCTTTTGGATCGCATCGGCGTCGCGGAGACGCGGGCGCTCGTCGAACAACTCTCCGACGGCGGTGCACGCGTCGAGCACGTCGTGCCGGGGCGCGCGATCATCGCGCGGTTCCCCGGCGTGATCCCGTCGGCAGCGACTCTCGCCGGCGTTCGCGACGTGGCTCTCGAGGGTTCGGCGCCCACGATCGCGGCGGACGCCGATCCGCTGCTCCGGGGCATCGTCGGCGGATGGAAACAAATCACCGGAATCGCGAAGCCCGAGGAAGGCGCAGCGTCCGCCGCTCAACGCGGGACTCCGCCCGCGGGCGACGCGGGGTTTGCGCCGCTCAGCGAAGCGCCTTCGGATCGATCGCTCGCGGCCCCGCCGGGGGCGCAGTTCCTCGACACGAGCGAGTTCCTCCTCGGATCGATCACGCTCGCCGTCCTCCTGCCGGAAAGCGATGGGTCGATCGACCCCAACCAAGAGGATTGGACGGGCGCGGAGGAGGCCAGCGTGACCGCGGAGGTCATGAACGGAATGGCCTGGTGGGTCGCGCGCGCCGCGGACATCGGCCACACGCTGACATTCTTCTATGACTTTCGGTTCGGGTTGACCCAGGGGTACGAGCCGATCACGCGGCCTTCGGGGAACGCTCCGCTCTGGATCTCCGCGGTGATGACGTCGCTCGGTTACACGGCGTTCGGGAATCACTTCGACAACGTGCGGGACTTCTTGAACGACGAGCGGGACGCATTCGGGACGGACTGGGCCGTCGCGGCGTGGGTCGTCGATGACACGATCGACCCGGACAACAACTTCGCGAGCGGGTTTTACGCGTTCTCGTATTTCGGCGGTCCGTACTACTGGATGACGTACGACGAGGACGGTTGGGGAAACGCGAACATGGACATGATCGCCGCGCACGAGCTCGGCCATTCGTTCTACGCCTTCGACGAGTACGCGAGCTCGGGCTGCACGTGCAACCAGCAGATGGGCTACCTCCTCGGCAAGAACCAGAACTGCGACGCCACCTGCACGTCGAGCATCCCTACCTGCATCATGTGGAGCTCGACCGCCCCGATCGAGTCCAACATCCTCGAGTTCAATTCGGCGAAGCAGATCGGGCTCCTCGACGCGGACGGCGACTCGATACCGAACATCCTCGACATGCACCCGCAGACCGCGCTCGATCCCTACGGCGCGGACACGACGAACGATTTCACGCCCACGTACACGGGGAGCGGCGCCGCCATCCCGCGGCAGAACATGAACACGTCGGGCGCTGGTCATTACATCACGCTCAATGTCGTTTCGCTCGTCGAGGTCCGGGTGGACGGCGGCGCGTGGACGGCGGCGACGCCAACCGATGGCACGTTCGACGACAGCCTCGAGGCGTTCAGCTTCACGACGGCGCCGCTCGCAAACGGCTCGCACGTGATCCAAGCGCGAGCGATCCACTCGTACGGGAACCCGGACACGACGCCCGCGGCCGACACGCTGTTCGTCGCGAACTCCCCAGTGTCCGTCACGCCGGCGGCGACGTCCGGTTTCGCCCCGCTCTCCGCGACCCCGAACCCGACGACGCGTGGGCTCACGCTCCGCTTCGGCCTCGTCGCGCCGAGGCGCGCGCGTCTCGCCGTGTTCTCCGCGGACGGTCGACAGATCGCGTCGCTCTCGGACGGGATTCTTCCGGCGGGCCCGAACGAGATCGGCTGGGACGGCCGGCTCGCGGGTGGCCGGCTCGCGCCCGCAGGGGTCTACTTCGCCCGATTGGAGATGCCGGGCCGAACGGAGACCACGCGGGTTGTGCTCGTTCGGTAGGAGACGTCTCGATCCGCGGAGCGCGTCACGCGCCGAGCGGCGCGAGCCCCAACTCCACCTCGTGCGGCAAGAGCGCGGCGACGATCATCGCGATGTGCGCGTCGAGGTCGACGCCGAGGAGCGCCGCGCTCGCGTAGATCTCCGCGCGATCAACCTTCGCCGCGAACGCCGGCGTCTTGAGCTTCTTCCGGACCGACTTGGGCTCGAGCCCACGCAGGCGTTCTGGCCTCACAAGCGTGCACGCGTGGATGAACCCCGTGATTTCGTCGCACGCGAACAGACAGCGGTCGATCGTCGAGCGCGCCGCGAAACCCCAGCGCGGCGAATGCGCGCTGATCGCGTACGCCAGCTCCTCGTCGCCCCGCTCCCGAAGCAGGGCGACGATCCGGAACGGATGTTCGTCCGGCCACGCTTCGTAATCGGCGTCGTGCAGTAGTCCGGCGAGCGCGAACCGCTCCTCGTCGCCGCCGTGCGCGCGCGCCGCGGCGCGCATCGCGATCTCGACCATCCGCGCGTGGCGGCGGAGCGCGTCGGTCTTCGTCCAATCGTGCAGGAGGGCGATCGCTTCGTCTCGGGTCATCTCATCGTTCCGCGCGCCTCGACCTCGCGCGCCTCAGGTGGGCGACGACTCGATTGCGGAGCGGAGTCGCCGGGCCTATAGTCGGCGGCGATGCTACCACGAGCTTCGGGATCGCGAGAATCGAGAAGCTGGCGGCTCGTCGGCGCGGCGGATGCGATTCGCGTGCTTCTCCCCTTCCTCGTAGCCGCCGCCTTCGCCGCGCTCGCGCACGACGCAGCTGCGCAAGTCGCCGCAAGCGACGACGAGAACTTCTCGAGCGCTCCCCCTTCGCCGCCGCTCCTCGTCACGCCGCCGAACGGGGCGAACCCCGTCCCGCTTGCGCCAACGCTCACCGTCAGCGTCTCCGACCCGGACGCGGACTCCCTCACGGTCACCTTCTTCGGCCGCGATCCGTCCGCGATCTCGCCCGACTTCACGATCATCCCGATCCCCGACACGCAGTTCTACGTCTCGAGCCTCTTCGGCGGAACGCCCGCGCACTTCACGGCGCAGACCGAGTGGGTCGTCGATCACGTCGATTCGCTGAACATCGTGTACCTCTGCCAGCTCGGGGATTGCGTCCAGAACGGAGACCTGTTCATCGGCGAATGGCAGAACGCCGACGATGCGCTGAGCTTAATCGAGGATCCGCAGACGACCGGACTCTTCGAAGGCGTCCCGTACGGCGTCGCGGTCGGAAACCACGACCAGTCGCCGTGGGGCAGCGCGACCGGAAGCACGAACTACTTCAACCAATTCTTCGGCTCGAGCCGATTCGCCGGCCTGACGTACTACGGCGGACACTACGGAACGAACAACGACAATCACTACCAACTGTTCGATGCGGGCGGTCTGACGTTCATCGCGATCGCGTTCGAGTACGACACGGCGCCCGATCAACCGGTCCTCGATTGGGCCGACAGTCTGCTCGCCGCACACCGCACGCGGCGCGGCATCGTCTACAGCCACTATTTGATCGAGACGGGCACTCAGGGTTCGTGGGGCGCGCAAGGCGAAGCGACCTACGAGGCGCTCCGTGACAATCCCAACCTGTTCCTGATGCTGTGCGGACACATCTCGGGCGAGGGGCGCCGGGTCAGCGTGTTCGGCAGCGACACGGTGTACACGCTCCTCTCCGACTATCAGTCGCGCACGAACGGCGGCGACGGCTGGATGCGGATCATGCGGTTCTCGCCCGCCGCCAATCAGATCCAAGTCACGACCTACTCGCCGACGTTGGAAGACTACGAGACCGACGGGAGCAGTCAGTTCACGCTGTCGTACGACATGACGGGGGATGACTTTCTCGCGCTGGGACCGCCGGTGAAAGTCGATGGCGGCGCGAGCGCCGTCGCGAGCGCGACCGCGAGCCTCGTGTGGTCGGGCCGAGCGGACTTCACGGAGTACGAGTGGTTCGCGACCGTGAGCGACGGCGCGAACACCGTCATCGGGCCGACGTGGAAGTTCACGACGGGAAGCGCGGTAACGGGCGTTGCAGGCATCGAGTCGTCGCCGAGCGGCCTCGTGTTGGCGCCGATCCGTCCGAACCCGGCGCTCGGCCGGGCGGAAATGAGCTACGCGCTCGACTCGCCCGGGCGCGTCGACCTCTCTGTGTTCGACGTCGGGGGCCGGTTGGTGCGCACGCTCGCCGGGTCCGTGCAGAGCGCCGGACCGCACGCGATCGTTTGGGACGGGCGCACGAACGACGGCTCCGTGGCACCCGCAGGGGTCTATTTCTTCCGCGTCGCGACATCCGACGCCGGTCGGTCGGCCCGGCTCGTCCTGCTGAGGTAGATCGAAACGCCGCCCGATTCGCGGCGCGCGCCGGGCGGCCCGCCGCCTAGATCCGGAACACCTCGCGCCACTTCCTGAAGATCAGCAAGCGCCAGATGTTGTCGACCGCGCGGCTCGACCCGTTCGCGAGGACGCCGTCGAGCGCGCCGGCGACGCCCGACGGATCGACGAACTCGTCGCCAGCGCCGAGCAGCTCGAGCGCCGGCGCGCGGAGCTCGCGGAGCCACGTGCGCTGCGGCGTTGCGAACCCGATCTTGTCGCGCCGCCGGTAGATCGCCTCGGGCAGGAGCGGCCGCATCGCCTCGCGCAGGAGCGCCTTGCTCCACCCGTTGTGCACCTTGTAGATGCCCGGCACGTTGTTGACGTACTCGATCAGAGGGTGATCGTCGGCGAACGGGGTGCGCGACTCGATGCTCCACGCCATCGCGTTCCGGTCTTCGTATCGCAACAGGAGCGGCAGGATGAACTTCGTCAGCATCTCGTGCGATAGCTCGTTGACGGAGAGGCTCGCGCGTTCGGAGATTCGCGCGTTCCGCGCCTCGTTCGCGCGGACGAAGTCGGGGCGCAGGTGAGTCCCCTCGCCGCGGAACGCCCGAGCGAACGAGGTGACCGCGCCCGCCGGCAGGACGCGCGCGCCGAAGTACTCGGCCATCCCGCGGACGAGCCCGCTGCGCCGCATCGACGTGTTCGACAGGCCGCGCCACTCGGACAGGAGCGTCCCCACGCGCCCACCGCGCACCAAGTCCCAGAAGAACGCCGGGTACTGCGAGTTGTACCCGACGAACAGCTCGTCGCCGCCTTGGCCGTCGAGCGCGACCGTCACGCCCGACTCGCGCGCGAGCTTCATGACGCGGTACTGCGCGTAGATGCTCGTCGAGCCGAACGGCTCGTCCTGCGCGTACACGACGCGGCCGAGGTCGTCCCAAAGCGACTCCGCCGTCGGGTACGTGCGGAACCACTGGCTTTGCGTTTTCTTGACGACCGCCTCGGCGAACGCGCTCTCGTCAATCGCCGGGTCGTCGTAGCAGGCGGTGAACACGCGCTGCAGCTCGCCAACTTGTGGAATCTCTTCCTGCTCGAGGAGACGGCGGATCGTCGTGACGATGCTCGACGAATCGATGCCGCCGGAGAGGCATGTGCCGATCGGCACGTCCGCGCGCAGCCTCAGCCGCACCGATCGCGTCGCCAGCTCGCGGACGCGCTCGACGTGTCGCTCGAACGTCGCGCGATCGAATCGCCCGACCTTCTTCGTGAACGGAAGCGTGTAGTACCGCTCGACGCGCGACGCGCCGGTTGCGAAGTCGACCACGAGCGAGTGCGACGGCGGCAGCTCGCGAATCCCCTCGAAGAACGTCTCCTCCGAGGACTTGATGATTCCCCACATCAGATAGTCGTACGCGCGGCCCGCGTGGAGCCGCCGCTCAACGAACGGGAGCGTCAGGAGCGCCTTGATCTCGGACGCGAACGCCAGCGCGTCGGGCGCGTCCCAGTAGTAGAACGGCTTGACGCCGAAGCGGTCGCGCGCCGCGAAAAGGAGCCGCTTGCGCAGGTCGACGATCGCGAATGCCCACATCCCGTTGAACCGCGACAGGCACTCGGTCCCCCACTCGGCGTACGCCGCGAGGATCACCTCGGTGTCGGTGTTATTGCGGAACGCGCGCCCACGCGCTTCTAACTCGGCGCGGATCTCCTTGTAGTTGTAGATCGCGCCGTTGAACGCGATCCAGAGCGAGCCGTTGTCGTACGACATCGGTTGATGGCCGGCCGGCGTCAGGTCGAGGATCGAGAGGCGGCGCGCGCCGAGGACCGCGCCGCGGCGAATGGCGGGCGCCCCGCCGATCGGCGCGCCGTCGCGCACGACCGAGTCGCTCCCGTGGAAGGGCGCCGCGCGCCCCGCGTCGAAGTCGTACACGAGGTAGCCTTCGTCGTCGGGCCCTCGGTGGCGGAGCGCTTGGTTCGCCGCTTCGATCATCGACGCGGGGATCTCGCGTCCGAGGGCGCAGAGCCCGGAGATGCCGCACATCAGTCGATCTCCGCCGGGTCGGCCGATCGAAGCGTCGATTTGTTTCGATCCATCAAAACGTGCGGAGAATCTCGTAGGAGGTCGTGCGCTGCGCGGGCGTGAAGCCCGCCTCGCGGATCAGCGCGACGACGTCGTCGATGCTCGTCTGATTCACGAACCCGGCGGCCGCGTGGACGTTTTCCTCGAACAGCGTCCCGCCGAAATCGTCCGCGCCGAAGTGAAGCGCGACCTGGCCGGTCTTTTTCCCCTCGGAGAACCACGACGCTTGGATGTGCGGAACGTTGTCGAGGTAGAGGCGCGAGAGCGCGAGCATCCGGAGGTACGCGTTTGGCCCAGCGCCGAGTCGGTCGGTGATGATTTTCTCGAGCGGCGTGTTCCCCGGCTTAAACGACCAGGGGACGAAGGCGGTGAACGCGCCGCCTTCGCCGGTGCTCGCGCGCCGCGCGATCGCCGTGTCTTGCAGCGCCCGCACGCGGTCGAGGTGCTCGACGATCTCCTCCGGCGTCTCGATGTGGCCGTACATCATCGTAGCGGTCGAGAGAAACCCGATCGCGTGCGCCTCGCGGTGCACGGCAAGCCATGACTCGGCGCCGCCCTTCTTCTTGCCGAGCTTCATCCGCACGCGGTCGGACAAAATCTCCGCGCCGCCGCCTGGAATCGTCCGCTGGCCCGCGTCCCATAGCCGCCGCAGGACCTCCGGCACACCGAGTCCCGCGACGCTCGCCATCCCTTCGATCTCGATGGCCGTCCAGAAGTGCGGCGTGACGTCCGGGTAACGCTCGCGAACGGCGCGCACGACGTCGAGGTAGTAGTCGAGCGAGAGCGCCGCGTTCACGCCGCCTTGGAGCAGCACCGTTGTCGCGCCCCGCTCGCGCGCGCGGCCGACCATCGCGAGGACCTGCTCGACGTCGAACGTGTACGCGTCGGCCGCGTCCGCGTGGCGGTAGAACGCGCAGAACACGCAGTCGATGTCGCAGACGTTCGTGTAGTTCGGGTTCGAGTCGACGACGAACGTGATCACGCGGCCCGGGTGGAGCGCCTCGCGGCGCGCGGCCGCCCACTCCCCGAGCTCGAGGAGCGGCGCGTCGCGGAAGAGCGTCGCTCCCTCATCCGGCGAGAGCCGCTCGCCCGCGAGGGCCTTGTCGCGGAGGTCAGGAAGTGTCGCAGGCAATGTGGTGCTCGTCGAGGAGAGCGCGGAATCGCGCGATCGCGGCCTCTTCGGACGGGCCGAGTCGGTAGGTGAAGCGCGCGAGGTAGCGCGCGAGTCGGTCGGCGGTGCCGAGCGAGCGGCGCGCGCACGGGCCGGCCGCGTACGCCGCCGCGATCGACGGAATCAGGTCGGGCGTCGAGAGCGAGCGCTCGAGCCGCGCGGCCAGCGCCACCTTCTGTTCCTCCGGCAGATCCCTCCGCGCGACCCAGACGGCGAACACGAACGGGAGCGCCTGCCACTCTTGCCACTCTTCGGCGAGGTCGCACGTGAACGGCGCGGGCGAACCGGCGACGGTCGCGGCCAGCGCTTCGTCGCCGATCAGCAGGTGCGCATCGACCGAGCCGCTCGCGCCGCGGACGTACGCCGCCGGCCGCGCGCCCTCGCGCGCCTCGACGAGAAGCCGCAGCAGCCGAAACGACGCCGACGTGTCCTCGGTGATTCCGATGCGCGCCCCCGTCAGCGCCGCGAGCGGCCGCTCCGACACGAGAATCACGCTCTCGACCCGCCCCGTCACCGCGATCCCGAACGCGCCGAGCCGCTCGTACTGTGCCTCGACCGCGAACGCGTCGGTGATCGGGATCAGCCCCGCGTCGATTCGCCCCACGCGCGCAAGACGCCCCAACTCGCGCGGCGGCATCTCGACGAAGTCGACGCCGCCTTCTCGATCGGCGGCCGCGCCCGTCGCATCGAGCCCCGCGTAGAACGGTTGCGAGTTCAGGTAAGGGATCTTCGCGACGCGCATCGGGGCAGAGTATAGCCGGTGAGCGCCGCGGAATCACGCTGGACGCGTTTCGATCGCGCTTCTAGTGTGGTGCGGCGATGGCCCAGCCAGACGAGCAAGCCGCCTCCAGCCGACCCGTCGCGTTCCCGCGCCCGCGCCCGAGACGCGCGGCGCCGACGCCGAACGCGCTGCGCGCGCCGCGACCCTTCTGGGCGGACGGCATCCGCTTCGAGTGCCAGGAGACCGGCCGCTGTTGCACGTCGCGCGGCACGTACGGGTTCATCTACCTGACGCTGGCCGATCGCAAGCGGCTCGCGCGGCACCTCAGCCTCACGACGACCGCATTCACGCGACGCTACTGCGCGACGACCGACGGCTGGGTCCACCTCAAGAATCCGGATCTCGATTGCGCGTTCCTCGACGGGAAGCGCTGCACGGTGTACGAAGCGCGGCCGTCGCAGTGCCGCACGTTTCCGTTTTGGCCGGAGAACATGAAGGCGCGCACGTGGACGCGGGAGATCGTGAGTTTCTGCCCCGGCATCGGAAAGGGGCGGCTCTACACCGCGGACGAGATCGCGAAGCTGATGGCCGAGGATCCGCTGAACGAGTAGAACTACGCGCCCTCGTCCGGTGCATGACATCGACACCTAGAAATATTTCGCTCACGATTTTGGCTTCTGTCGCGCGCTGAGTCGATCCGCGAGGTCCGCGATCTCCGCGCGCATTACCAACCGATCGAGCCACTCGGGCGGGATGCCCGGCTCGCCGTAGTGCGCGCCCGCCACCTGGCCGCAGACGGCGGCGGTCGTGTCGGCGTCATCGCCCAGGTTCGCGGCTGTGAGGATCGCATCGCGGAAAGAATCGGTCCGCGCGAAGCTCCAGAGCGCGGCTTCGAGGCTCTCGACGACGTAACCCGAGCCGCGCACATGCGACTCGCCCTTGCGGAGGACGTCGCCGCGCGCGATCGCCGCGATCTTCGGTTCGCCGGCGAACGATTCGCGATCGCCCAGCAAGACTTCGTCCTTCGTGTCACCGCGCAGGGCGCGCCAGATTATCCGCCCGAGGAGCCGGCACGCGTCGACGCACTCGCCCGCTCCGTGCGTCGTTCGGGAACTGTCCGCCGCGTATCGCTCGACCGCGGCGACGTCCTCGAAGAAGAACATCGAGATCGGCGCGAGGCGCATGATGCATCCGTTGCCTGCCGAGCGCGGATCGGGCGAGCCGGAATACGGATCTCCGGACTTCCGGAAGCGGCCTAGCGCAGACGCGACGGTCCCGCCGACGTCGAAGCATGATCCCGTGCTGCTGAGGTAGCCCTCATCGACCCATCGACAGTACCGCTCCAGCTGATCCTTGGCATCGAACGCGCCGCGTTCGAGAAGGCTCGTCGCCAGACAAAGCGCCATCGACGTGTCGTCGGTCCATGCGCCGGGCGCCAGCTCGAACGGCCCGCCGCCGATCATGTCCGTGAGCGGCTCGAACGTGCCTCGCGGCTGGAACTCGACGCTCGTGCCGACCGCGTCGCCGGCGGCGAGTCCGAAGAGAGAGCCGCGGAAGCGGTGGCGGAGGTTCATGCGCGTGCTGTAGTTGTCAACTTGGAGTTCTCACTCCCGAGACAGCAATTCCTCGACTGTGAGTCCGATGTCGGCCGCGATTTTGCGGCGCAGAGTCGGAGATAATGTCGCGCCCTGCGTGAAACGGCACCGTCGTGCCGCGGCCATCCGGGTGCCGGAACTGCTTGTGCGAGCCGCGCTACCTCACCTCAGCGAATCCGAGACGTGCGAGGAGGGCAGCTACCTCCCGCGACTTAAGAACTGGAATCGAGCCCACAGCTACGCCACTCGAATTGTGTGCACTCCGATGAACTCAGACTCGAGTTTAGGGTCGCCGTCCTCGAGCAGCATCTCGATGACTTCCTGGAGATTCTTCCGGAGCTCGTCGAGGCTCGCGCCCTGGCTGTGCGCGCCCGGCCAGCCAGGAACGTAGCCGACGAACAACCCAGTGTCCGGGTCCTTCTCGATGACGATGCTGAACGTTCTCACGGCCGAAACCTCCTGTTCGCGGGGTCCAGCGGAGGATAACTCAGCGGCCAGTATGTGGCCAGGCCGGGACTGACGACCTGCTTTTCGCCGGTTCCTGATACAACCCGATCACGTTTCCCGCGGGATCGCGGAACCTCGCAGTGATCTCGGGCGCGTCCACGCCGATCGGTTGCACGATCTCGCCTCCGTGGGCGATGACGGCGTCGACGGCCGCAGCTACGCTGTCGACCATGACGTAGATCAAGAGGCCCGGCCTCGGCGATGCCGGGCGGCCGAGCACCCAAGCGCTGCTCACCTCGCCGGTCGTGTCGTCGAATGCGGTCGCACCGTCACCACGCTGACGAATGCGCCAGCCGAAAACCGCGGCGTAGAAGCTGGCTGAACAATGGGCGTCGATCGCCGGAATCTCGACGTAGCAAATCTTGCCGCTCGCGTGAGATGGGGACATTGGCCCCTGCGGTCGCTCAGAACTCGACGAGAATCTTGAACCCGCCGTAGACCATCCGCTTCCAGTCGAAGGGCATCGCCTTCGGGTCCATCATCGGCAGTAGCCGCGGGTCCTTCATCACCTTCGCGTTGACGCGATCGCGATGAGCGCGAGACTTGTAGACGATCCATGAGAAGACGACTGTCTCGCTGGGCTTGCACTTCGCCGCGCGCGGAAACGGCACGCCCATCTTCACCTTGAGGTCGTCGCCGACGCATTCGCGATACTCCAAGGCGCCGTGCTCGCGCCAGATCTTGCCCGCCTTCTGCGCCAAGCGGCGGTAGGCGTCGATGTTCTTCTTGGGGACGGGAAGGACGAAGCCGTCGACGTAGGGCATGGGTGGTCTCCTTTGGGTTGGAGGATGGTTGAGACGACGCGCCATGATGGCGAGCCGTTGCGTCGGGTCACAGCAGATCGAGGAACTCCTCCACGGAGAGGTTCGCCTGCTTGAGAATGTGCGCGAGCGTGGATCTCTTGATCGGCCGGTGGGCCGGGACCGTCAGCTTGTCATACCGCGATATCGAGCACTTCCGCGCCGGAGGCGAAGCCCAAGTCGTCGTCAACCGGCTCAAGGTAGAGTTGAATCGCCTCCTGGATGTTGGCGATCGCCTCTTCCCGCGTGTTTCCCTGACTGATACATCCGGGGAGAGCCGGAACCAGTGCGGTAAATCCTCCGTCCTCGCTCGGCTCTAGAATCACTCGAAGCTTCATCGTGCTCCTCCTGCCCTCATATGCGCGGAGTCGGTGGAAACTCGTTAGACATTAGCGGCGATTCTAGCACGGCTCGATGGAAGATTTCGGGGGCAACCACTCAGATTTGACTCGTGAGCGTGTACACCATGTCGGCCACGAACCGCCGAAACGACTCGTTCTCGACGAACTGCTTGTAGACCTGCGTGTCGTCCTTCAAGAGGTGCTGCATCACCTTGGCCAGCGCCTGATCGTGCGCCATCCGCGCAGTGTGCGGCGTGTTCTCCTTCGCGTTCTGGTAGGCCGCGTCGGCGGCGACCTTCGGTGCGATGTCGTCGCGGATCCGCGTCGCGACACGATCGGCGTCGGTGAACAGCGTCCCGAAGTGCTCGTTGAAGTTCTTGAGGATGTTGCTCAAGCGGTCGAGTTCAGGCTCGCTCTTCCGGCTGACCGCGTCCGTCGGCACCGGCTCGATCTCGGCGTCCGTGTCCGCCAGCGCGATCTTCAGCACCGCCTTCCTCTCGACGCGATAGCTGTCCATGTCGATGGCTTCGAGGATGCCCTTGGCAAGGTCCTCCTCCTGCGGCGCCGGCAGTTTCGGCGTCAGCAGATTGAGCAAGATCGAGAGCTTCTCCCATTCCGCGTTGATGTAGGGAATCACCGACGAGAGGAAGCTGTAGGTGCGGCAGAAGACCTTGGCCTTGCCCTTGAAGTCCACCTGCCCGTCCTCGTCGAGCCTGTCCACATAGACCGCCACGCACGCGTCGAGGATCGGGTCGAGCGTGTCGCGATCCGCGCCGCCGAGGAACAACTCCACCACTCGCTCGACCTGCTCCGGCGAATACACCTGCGCAGCATCCAGCGCCGCCTTCAAGTCGTGCAGCTTGTTCGGGTCGGTCTCTTCGGCGAGCAGCGTGGTGCGGTAGTAGTCCTGGAAGGCGAAAGTGATCGCCTCGCTGTTGTTCTGGAAGTCGAGCACGAAGCAGTCGTGCTTCTGCGGGTGAGCGCGGTTGAGCCGCGATAAGGTCTGCACGGCCCTGATGCCCGAGAGCGGCTTGTCCACGTACATCGTGTGCAAGAGCGGCTCGTCGTAGCCGGTCTGGAACTTGTCGGCGCAGATCAGGAAGCGGTACGGTTCGGTCTGGATCTTGGCGGCGATCTCGCTGCTTGAAAAACCGTTGAGAGAGACCTCGCTGACCCGCGCGCCGCCGTAGTCGTGCTCGCCCGAGAACGCGACGATCGCCTGATACGGGCTCTTGCGCTCCGCGAGATACGCCTTGAATGCGTGGTAGTACTGAATCGCTCGGTCGATGCCGCTCGTGACCACCATCGCCCGCGCCTGCCCGCCGATTTTGCCGGCGGCCATCACCTGCTCGTGGAAGTGGTCCACCATGATCTCGGCCTTGAGCCGGATCGCGTGGTCGTGGCTCTCGACATACCGGCGCAACTTCTTCTGCGCCTTCTTGACGTCGAACTCCGGGTCGTCCTCGGTCTTCTTGACCAGCTTGTAGTAGCTGTCCACCGGCGTGTAGGTCTTGAGCACGTCGAGGATGAAGCCCTCCTCGACCGCCTGCTTCATGGTGTAGCTGTGAAAGGGCCGGTGCTTGACCTTGCCTTCGGCGTCCGGCGGCAGCGCCTCGCCGAACATCTCGAGCGTCTTGTTCTTGGGCGTGGCGGTAAAGGCGAAGTAGCTGGCGTTGGTCAGCATCTTGCGCCCCGCCATCCGCTTCGCGAGCGCCTCGTTCACCGTGTCCTCGGGGTCGGGCCCCGCGTCGTCGCCATCGCCCGCACTCTCGCCCCCGTCGCCGAGCGCCTGGCTCATCGCTGCCGAAGTCTTACCGCCCTGGCTCGAGTGCGCCTCGTCGATGACGATCGCGAAGGTCTTCCCGCCCTCGGTGGCGATCTCGTCGAGAATGAATGGAAACTTCTGCACGGTCGAGACGATGATCTTCTTCCCCTCCTCGATGAACTTGCGCAAGTCGCCCGAACGCTCGGCGTGCCCCACCGTCGCGCCGACCTGCATGAACTGCTTTATCGTCGTCTGGATCTGATCGTCGAGCAGTCGCCGGTCTGTGACCACGATGACCGAGTCGAAGATCTCCTTGTCGTCGCGCTTCAAGCCGATGAGTTGGTGCGCGAGCCAAGCGATCGAGTTCGACTTGCCGCTGCCCGCCGAGTGCTGGACCAGGTAGCGCCTGCCCGCGCCATGGGCGCTCACATCGGCCAGCGCCTGCCGCACCACGCCAAGCTGGTGATAGCGCGGCCACACCTGCTTGCGTTTCTTCCTGCCGGTCCGCGGGTCTTTCTCCTCGACGATCTGCGCGTAGCTCTCGAGGATGTTCGTCAGCCCCGTCGGCGTGAGCACCTCTCTCCAGAGGTAGTCGGGCTTGAGCCCATGCGGGTTCGGAGGGTTCCCCGCGCCGTCGTTGTAGCCCTTGTTGAACGGCAGAAACCACGAGCGCTTGCCCGCAAGCTCTGTGCACATCTCCGCCTCGCTGTCGTCCACCGCGAAATGCACCACGCAGCGGCCGAACTCGAACAGGCGCTCGCGCGGGTCGCGGTCGCGCCTGTACTGCTCGACGGCATCTTCGACGGTCTGCTTCGTGAGGATGTTCTTCAGCTCGAATGTGGCGATGGGCAGGCCGTTGATGAAAAGGCACAGGTCGAGCGCGCGACGCGTCTCGTCCATGCTGTAGGCGAGCTGGCGCGTGACCGAGAAGCGGTTCTCCGCGTGCAGCGCCTCGGCCTTGGCGTTGCCCGGCGACGGCGTGCCGTAGAACAGGTCGAAGTGCACCGGCCCGTGCTCCACGCCCTTGCGCAGCACATCGATCACGCCGCGCTTGCCGATCTCGGCCGAGAGGCGTGCGAGAAACTTGAGGCGGTTGATGTCCTTGGCGTTGCCCGCGTCGGCCATCGCGAGCTTTTTGAACGCCTCAGGTTGGGTGGCACGAAGGAAAGCGAAGAGCTGCGGCACATCGAGCGCGTGGGCGCGGTCGTAGTCCTTCGCGCTGCCTGCGGTGTAGCCGGTGCCGCCGTACGGCGGCGGTCGCTCGGCAACCATGTTCGGGACAACGGCGAGACCATCCGTGCCCGTCATGTGTCGCATGATGAGCGTTTCGACACCCTTCTCGCTGGTGTCGGTGGTCATACGGCGGCTTCCTCGTCAGCGGCTTCGGGATCGAGGCTCGGGTCGGTGTCGTCTTCGATGGTATCAGGTGCGGCTTTGTCGGGCAGAAGCGCCGCCGCCTCACGCACATCGAGCTTGCCGGTTACCACATCGGCGACGAGGCGGGTACGGTATTCGTGGAGGAGGGTGATCTCGCGCACGAGCCGGGAGGTGGTTGTCTCGAATGCCTTGGTTACCTCCTCTGCGTGGTGGACGATTGCTCTCATTTCGTACATCGGCGGACTGGCGAAGGAGATTCGCTCCACTTGACTGGACGCCAAGTGCTTGACAGTTGTCGTATAGGTAAGATCGTTGATCTCTCTCAGCGGCCTTGGAAGAACGAACCGTAAGTAGTTCGTCGTGAGAGGCACACGACAACGAACCAAGCACATCCGTTGATTGAGCAGGCCGGGCTCTTCCCCCCGCCATGTCCCAACATTAAAATCGCCGTCCATCCCGACCAGAAGGTCACCGGGGGTAACCCGCGCCGCTTCTACGAACGGCCCACGGTACCTCACGGCAGTCTGCTCCCTGTTGAGGTCGCGAATACGGATGAGCGGGTATCCCGCAGTCAAAGTGAATAGCCTCGAGTCGAATGGATAGCCGTTCACGATATCCGCCACCTCACGCACTTTCCGCACCTCCCAGTGGTGCGGCATCTTGCCGAGCCAAGCGATGCCGGATGGTTTGAGGGGGACGGAGGGGTCGAGGCCGCGGGTGACGGCGCGGTGGATGATGGCCTGCTTCTGCTCGTTGAGCAGCGCGATCACCTTCCGCTTCGCCCGGATCGCCCGCTCCAGCCGCCCGTTCGCCCAGTCCAGAAACCGAACAATCGCAGTCTGCTCCGAGGGGATGGGGTTTGGAAATAGCTCGCATTTCAAGAGCTCCATCGGGATGCGCATCCTGTGCGCGAGGATTCCGTTACCTATTCGCACAAGGTTCAACTGAAATGGCTTCGCGGAGAACACGGCAGCCAAGTATTGAGAATTGTCCGCTGGGGCACGCCGTGTCAGGACGTAGTAAACAGGGCTAAGGCAGCCGGTGTGTCTGGAGCGGCCAACCGAACCGATGATCACGTTCATGCAGTTCAGGACGATGTCGTCTGGCCGCACGATCTTGTAGCGCCCGATGTCCTCGGACTTCTTATTGCCGATGTTGCCCTTGTCCTCATAGCGAATGACACCGATGTCCTTCAGCACAGAGAGAACCTGTGTAATCTCCTTCTGTTCGTTTGTTTCTCCGCGTTCGCGGAATACTGAGCCGAGCCGCGGCAGGTTCCAGTGCGCCGGCACTTGTCGAAGCCAGGGCGAGCCCGACTCCTTGTATTCAGGATACGGCTTGAGATCGGCGATCATCGTCGGCTTTTCTGCTTCGGCCGCTTCGGTGACTCGTCCGCAGCCGGCTCCGGCGCGTTCAGCGCGTAGAATTCATGCAGCTTCGCCGCGAGGAGTTTCTTGTCGGGCAGTTGCGTCTGATACTCGGCGATGAGCGCGGGCGACAGCAAGCGGCTCAGCGCGTACTCCACCACCTCGCTGTCCTTTGATGCGCACAGGAGCACTCCGATCGCCGGGTTCTCATGCGGCTTGCGGTGATCCCGGTCGAGAGCTTCGAGATAGAACTCCAGCTTGCCGAGGTACTCGGGCTCGAAGCGGCTCACCTTCAGTTCGATGGCCACCAGGCAGTTGAGCCCCCGATGAAAGAAGAGGAGATCGAGCGCAAAGTCCCGACCGCCTACTTGGACGGGGTATTCCGATCCGACGAAACAGAAGTCGCGCCCGAGTTCGATAAGAAATGCCCTCAGGCGCGCCAGTAGGCCCCGATGCAGGTCGTCTTCCGTGTGGGTCCTCGGCAGGTCGAGAAACTCAACGAAGTAAGCGTCCTTGAAAACGCTGCCGGCGGCCTCGCCGTGAATTTCTCTCACCGCTGGTGAGACTTTTGGCGGATGCAGGACGGTGCGCTCGAAAAGGGCCTGACGGAACTGCTGTTCCAGCGCTCGTTTGCCCCAGCGCTCCTGGATGGTCATGCGAAGGTAAAACTCCCGTTCCTCCGGCCGTTTGGATTGCGTCAGGATGATGAGGTTGTGGGTCCACGGCAGTTCTCTCACCAGCGGTGAGAGTTTTGTCTCGGTCCGGTAGGTGTCGAAGAACTGCCGCATCCGCCACAGATTTTGCGGCGAGAAGCCCTGGATACCCGGCTGTCGCTTCTGAATGTAGCGCGCAAGCTCGCGGACGGTGCCCTTGCCCCAACCGTCGACGTCAATCTTGTGGCTGATCGCTTCGCCCACCCGCCAGTACAGATCAATCACCGCGGTATTGACGGTCTTGACGGCGCGTCGGCGAGCCTGAACAATCAGCATGGTGATTTCGGCAAAGGATTCCTCGACGACCGACATCGATTTGGTCTTCGTCTTCGCCTTCGTCTTCGTCTTCGCCTTCGTCTTCACCACGTTTCGTTTCGGAGTGGCCTTCTTCGTTTTCACTCCGCCCCACCCTTCAGCAGCCCATCCAGCAGTCCCTCGGCCTCCTTCTCGACGGCGAGGATGTCGGCGCTGATCTCCTCCAGCGTGCGGAGCGGCTGCGGCTTGTAGAAGTGCCGCGTGAAGCTCACCTCGTAGCCGATCTTCGTCGCGTCGTCCTTGATCCACGCGTCGGGTGTGTAGGGGAGCACTTCGCGGCGGATGAAGGCTTCGATGCCGCCCTCTTCGAGGAGCGGAACCTGCTCGGTGTCGCGCAGGTCGGAGTCCGGCTCGTATTCAACGATCGCGGGTTTGCCGTCGACCGTCGCCGCGAAGAGGCCGCGCAACGGGTCGGCCTTGGGCTTGCCGGGCTTGTGCACATTGGCGATCACCGGCGGCGCGGTTTCGACGCGCGAGCTCACGGCCTTGAGGATTTGCTTCAGATCGGCGGCGGCGAGCGTGATGTCTTCCTTCTTGAGCGCGGCGTCCACACGGTCACGGAAGACGTTGTGGTCCTCGACGAGTGTGTCGCCCAGCGCCGCGCGCAACTTCGTGGCGACTTCGACCAGGCGGCCGTCGCGCTCCCACGTCTTAGGGTCGAGCAGTTTCCTTTTCTTCTTCTCGGGCAGGCCCTTCTTCGCGACGCCGCCCTCTTCGTCGTCGCCTTCGTCCTCGTCGCTTCCCCAGTCGGCGAGGCGCGTCTCCAGCACGGCGGAGATCTTGTCGAACTTGCTGAAGAGGTCGTCGCCGAACTCCTCGTACAGCGCGGCGCGCAGGTCTTCGTCACCGGAAGTGAAGCGCAGCGTCTCGATGGCCTTGAGGGTGAGTTGGCTGTTCAGGCGCAGAGGGCGTTCCACCGTGACCTTCCAGTAGCCGAAGGCGGCGTTGGGGAAAATCTTGGACTCCGGCGTCTCCTTGAAGTCGAGGAAGGTGCGGCTGATGCGCTCGATGTCCTCGGGCGAGAGTTCGCAGTTCTTCTTGCCGAGGTTCTTGCGCAGCGGCTTGAACCACTGGGTCGCGTCGATGAGCTGCACCTGCCCCTTGCGGTGCGCAGGCTTCCTATTGGACAGTACCCAGATGTAGGTGGCGATGCCGGTGTTGTAGAAGAGATTGAGCGGCAGCGCAACGATGGCCTCGAGCCAGTCGTTCTCGATCAGCCAGCGGCGGATGTTGCTCTCGCCCTGGCCCGCGTCGCCCGTGAAGAGTGACGAGCCGTTGTGGACCTCGGCGATACGGCTGCCGAGGGCGGACTTGGCGTTCATCTTCGACGCCATGTTGGCGAGGAAGAGCATCTGGCCGTCGCTGGAGCGCGTGACGAGCGAGAGTTCCTCGGCCTTGTGCATCACCTTGAAGCGCGGGTCGCGCATCCCGTCCTTGCCGCCCATCGCTTCGAGGTCCTTTTTCCAGCTCTTCCCGTAAGGCGGGTTGGCGAGCATGAAGTCGAACTCTTGCGCGGGGAAGGCGTCGTGCGAGAGCGTGGACCATTCCGCGCCGCCGACGATGTGGTCGGCGCTCTCACCTTCGCCCTTCAGCAGCATGTCCGCCTTGCAGACGGCGTAGGTCTCGGGGTTGATCTCCTGGCCGTAGAGCAGGCACTTGACCTGCTGGGCGCGCTTCGCACCGATCGCCGTGAGCGTCTCCTCCCCCACAGTGAGCATGCCGCCCGTGCCGCAGGCGCAGTCGTAGAGCAGGTAGGTGCCGGATTTGATCTCGGCTTCGATGGGAAGGAACACGAGATTCGCCATCAGCCGCACCGCGTCGCGCGGCGTCCAGTGCTCGCCCGCCTCCTCGTTGTTCTCCTCGTTGAACTTCCGGACCAGCTCCTCGAAGACGGTCCCCATCGAATGGTTGTCGATGCCGGCCGGCGAGAGGTCGATGTCGGGGTCGAGGAACTTGTTGATCAGCGTGCCGATCGCGTCGGCCTTGGACAGCGTTTGGAGTTGGTTGCGGAACTTGAAGTTCTCGAGGATGTCCTGGACGTTGGGCGAAAAGCCGTTGAGGTAGTCTTCGAAGTCGGCGAGCAGTTGCTGCTGGCTGCCGCGGGACTTGAGATCGCGCAGAGTAAATTTCGAGGTGTTGTAGAAGGCCTGGCCCGCGGCATCGCAGAGCGCGGCGCGCTGCTCGGTAATGTGTGCCGTGTCGAGCATCTTCTTGGTCTCGAGCACTTTGTTCTTGGTCGGCTCGAGCACTGCGTCCATGCGCCGGATGACGCACATCGGCAGAATCACATCCGGGTACTTGCCGCGCTTGAAGAGGTCGCGCAGGACATCGTCAGCGATGCCCCAGATGAAGGAGACGATCTTGTTGTGCGTTGCCTGGTCCAATATGGGTTGCGCTCCACCAGGGATCGGCGCCCTCGCGCGACCCGCCCTTACGCGATCTCCACCCCCACCTCGTTATACCTCGCATCCCTCTCCACCGGCACCTTCCCCGCCTCGCGAATCATCCGCACGATCTCTTCCTTCGCATGCCCGAGCGCGGAGCCGGCGAGCGCGTAGTGCGCGATCCGCTCCTCGCCGATCGTCCCGTCCAGGTCGCTCGCGCCGAAATGGAGCGCGACCTGCGCGGTCCCTTCGCCGAGCATGACCCAATACGATTTCACGTGCGGGAAGTTGTCGAGCACGAGGCGGCTCGTCGCGACGGTCCGCAGATCCTCGATCGAACTCGCCTGGCGCTCGACGATGCCGGTGTTGCCGGGCTGGAACGCGAGCGGGATGAACGCGAGGAACCCGCCGGTCTCGTCTTGCAGGTCGCGCAGCCGCATCATGTGCACGACTCGCTCTTCGTACGTCTCGACGTGTCCGTACAACAGCGTCGCGTTCGAGCGGATCCCCATGCGATGCGCGATCTGGTGCACCTCGAGCCAGCGGTCAGCGCCGATCTTCGGCTTGAACAAGATCTCCTGCACGCGATCGGAGAAGACCTCGGCGCCGCCGCCGGGGAGCGTGTCGAGGCCGGCCTCGACGAGCCGCTCGAGCACGGACTCGATCGATGTGCGCGCGATCCGCGCGAACCAATCGACCTCGACGGCGGTCCACGCCTTGATCTGGATCGCGGGCGACTTGGCCTTGATGGCGTTCATGATCGCGAGGTAGTCGTCGAACCGCCACGTGGGGTGCAGGCCGCCGACGATGTGGACCTCGCGCAGGTCGGGCGTGATCCGCGCGAGCATCTCGTCCATCGACATCTCGTACGCGTGCGCGTCGCCCTTGCGCGCGGCGAAGTCGCAGAACTTGCAATCGAGGATGCAGAGGTTGGTGGGGTTGAGCTGGCGGTTGACGACGAACATCACGCGGTCGCCATTGCGCGCGCGGTTGACGGCGTCGGCCATGCGGCCGAGCGCGAGCAGATCGTGCGATTCGAGGCACGCGAGGCCGTCGGCGAGATCGAGGCGGCGGCCGGCGCGGATCTTCGCCCAGACTGCGGCGAGGCGCGAGTCGCGCGTCGCGATCTCGGGCGCGGCGTCGAGCGCGACGCGGGCGCCGCCGGCCGCGACGCTCGTCGCGGCGCTGGTCGCACCGTTCACCGCGACGCTCGCCGCGCCATCGCCCACGCCTTTCGCCGCCCCATCGCCGGTTCCGACTCCGCTAGGCGTTATGTCAGATCTGACATACGCCGTCGGGAGAACACCGGACGCCCCGCGCACCGCGGCCGCCACATCCGCCGCGGCCCCCGCGGCCGCCGCGGCCGCCGCGCGCACGGCGCCGCCGCCGCCCCCCGTCACTTCGAGATCCGGTACTCCGCCCACCGCGCGCTCACCTTTCTCACGATCTCGTCGGGCATCGTGACCGGCAGAGGGTAGCCAGTCTTCCAGGTGGCGTCAATGCCGAGCGGCCCGCGGTGCACGGGCCACGCGTGACGGAGCGCGCTCTGCGCGAACCGCACGTCGCGCGCGGCGTCGAAGCGCGTGAAGATTCCCCAGAGGCGCGACACGGGGTCGTCGATGTTCACGTCCTCCGACACGACGGCGACGATCTTCGTGCGCGCAGCGCCGCTCTCGAGCACGCGGCCGAGGACTTCGGCGCCGGCGCCGTTGCCGCCGCTCGCGATCCCGGAATCGACTTGCAGTATGAGCAGCGCGCCCTCGACGAGGCGCGCGGCGCGAATCCGCGAATCGATGGCGCGGACGCGCTCGAGGTCGAACGGCGCGACGAGCGGCTGGCGCGCGCCCTCCGGGTCGCGGATCGCGGCGGCGGCGGCCTCCGCGGCGCCCGCCTCCGTGTCGGCGCGCGCGCTTCGGAACACCGGGTCGATCCGCCGGCTCGTCGCGTCGAGCACCATCTTGCTGCCGAGGTTCATCGTGTACGACGTGAAGTCGAGCGTGTCGAGCGGCACGCCAGGGATCAGCAGGAAGTCGTCCTCGGGGTCGAAGTTCTCTCGGATCGCGCGGAGTACCGCGTCGAAATCGCGCACGGCGATCGACTCGTCCACGAGCACGAGACACTTGGTGAGCGAGAGTTGCCCGGTGCCGAGCAGCCCGAGCGCCGCCTTCATCCCTTCCTTGGCGTACCGCTCGTCGATCCCGACGACGAGCAGGTTGTGGAACCCGGCCTCGTAGTACGCGGCGAGGTCCTTCACCTCTTTGTGCATCACGCGAACGAGCGGCGTGAGCATTCGCCCGACCGCTTCGCCCATGTGCTTGTCCTCCTGCGGCGGCTTGCCGACGACGGACGCGGTGAAGATCGCGCCGCGGCGGTGCGTGACGGCGCGCAGACGGAACACGGGGAACGGCGCGGCGTTCGAGTAGTGGCCGAAGTGGTCGCCGAACGGGCCTTCGGGTTGGCGCTCGTGCGGGCGGACTTCGCCTTCGAGGACGAACTCGGCGGTGGCGGGGACTTCGAGCGGGATCGTGCGCGCGGCGGTGAGCCGCGTCGACGATCCGCGCAGGAATCCCGCGAACGCCAACTCGTCAATCCCCTCGGGGAGCGGCGCGACGGCGGCGAGAAGCGTGGCTGGGTCGGTGCCGATCAACACCGCGACGGGGAGCGGCCGGCCGCGCGACTCGGCGGCGCGATAGTGAAACCCGCCGCCTTTCTGAATCTGCCAATGCATCCCAGTCGAGTCGGGGCCGAACACCTGCATCCGGTAGATTCCGAGGTTGCGGACGCCGGTGTCGGGCTCGGCGGTTTGCACGAGGCCGAGCGTGATGAACCGCCCGCCGTCGAGCGGCCACGACTTCGTGATCGGAAACGGCGAGAGGTCGGGCGGCGCGACGACCTCTTGGCACGGGGCGGCGCGCGGGAACGCGTGCGACGGGCGCATCGCGAGGACGCGCGAGATCGTGCGGCGCGAGCGGAACAGTCGGCGGATGCGCGGCGGCTGAGCGGCCTCGATGAACCGGACGAGTCCGTCGCCGATCGATTCGGGTTCCTCGCCGAGCGCAACCGCGATCCGGCGCGCGTTGCCGAGCAGGTTAACCGCGAGCGGAAACGACGCGCCGCGAACGTTTTCGAACAGGAGCGCCGGCCCCTCCTCGCGCACGACACGCGTGACGATCTCGGTGATCTCGAGGTCGGGGTCGACCTCGACGCGCACGCGGCGCAACTCGCCCGCCGCTTCGAGCGCGGCGATGAACGTGCGAAGGTCGCGGAATCCGGCGGGCAACTAGAGCTTGTCCTCGCGCCAGCCGTCGCCGGCCGGATACCCGAGCACGCCGAGCACCTTGTCGACGAACCCGGCGACGACGTCTTCGGTCGTGCGCGGTTTGTTGTACCAGGGCGGCGAGATCGGCATCACGATCACGCCGTCGCGCGAGAGGCGCGCGGCGTTCTCGAGCGCGTTCGTCGGGAGCGGAGTCTCGCGGAGCGCGAGCACCATCCGCCGCCGCTCCTTGAGCGCGACCTGCGCGACGCGAGTGATCAGCGTGTCGGAGATCCCGGCGTTGATCTTCGCGAGCGTCGAGAGCGAGCACGGGATGACGACGAACGCGTCGAACGGGTTCGAGCCGGAAGCGAACGGCGCGGCGAGGTCGTCGTCGGAGAATATCTTCTTGGCGTGCGGCGCGAGCGAGCGCGGCGTTAGGCCCTCCTCCATCTTGAGGACCGCGCGGCCCCAGTCGGAGACGATCAAGTATTTCTCGCCGGGCGCGCGCTTGAGGAACTCGACGCCGAAGATCGAACCGGACGCGGCGGAGATTCCGACGATGAGGCGGGGGGTGCGGGCTGGCCTAGCCACGCGCCCACACTCCCGCGGCGACGTACGCGAACACGACGACTCCAACGACGACGTTGAGCTTGAAGAACGCGAGGTCGACGTTGTGCGCAGAGCGATGCTCGAGCGCGAGGAGCGCGGCGACGACGACGAGGAACGGGAGCGGCGCGAGCGCGCCGGCGAAAGCGACGCGCCAGAGCGCGGCGAGCGCGGCGACGGCGCCGATGTGGAGCGCGGCCGCGACGCCCAGCGCGCGCGCGCGCCCGAGCGACGCGGGGAGCGAGCGGATTCCGTGCGCGCGATCGAACGCCTCGTCGAGCGTCGCGTAGATCACGTCGAAGCCGGCGACCCAGAGGAACGTGAACAGCGCGAGCAGAAGCGCCGGCACGACCGGAGCAACGGCTCCGATCGGGACGCCACCGTGGAACGCTTCCGCCAACTCGCCGAGAGTGCGCGGGCCCGCCGCGAGCCAACCGCCGAGCGGCGCGAGCGCAAGCGCCGCGCCGACGCCGAAGTGACAGAGCGGCGTCACGCGCTTCAAGTACGGATAGCCGGTGAACACGACGAGCGGAATCGGCGAGAGCATCAAGCACGCGGGCGATATCGCGGCCGCTGCGAGCAGGTAGAGCGCGAGCCCCGCCGCCGCGATCCCCCACGCCGCGCGAAGCGTCAGCGCGCCCGCCGGCAGCTCGCGCGCCGCCGTCCGCGGGTTCGCCGCGTCGATCTTGCGGTCGATGATCCGGTTGAGCGCCATCGCCGTCGCGCGCGCGCCGACGCCCGCCGCGAGAATCCACCCGATGCGCGCCGGAGTGGGCGCCCCGGCCACGCCCGTGTCGCCAACTGGTGCGACGATCACACCCTCGACCACCGCTCTCCACGCCAGCAGCGTCCCCGCAAAGATCACCGGCAGCGAAAATAAATTGTGCTCGATCTTGAGGAACCGCGCGGCAACAAGCGGGGCGCTCGGACGCGCCATCGTCATTTCGTCGCTCACAATCTTTCGCTCACTCTCTCTTCGCGATCCCGGCGTTCCAGTTTGTGACGAGCGTCACGGTCGCCGTCTCTGCCGCCGAGGTTTCGACGGCGGCGATGAAGCGCTCTCTGTCGGTCGAGGAACTCCATCACCAGGAAATCGACGCCGTCCTGGTGTCCGACGTCGTGGAGCGCGCAGATGTGCGGATGCGAGAGAGAGGAGATCGCGCGCGCCTCGCGGTCGAGCCGCTGGCGCAGCTCCGGGCGATCGGAGAGATGCGACGGGAGCACCTTGATCGCGACCGTGCGGTCGAGCCGCGTGTCCTTCGCGCGGTAGACCTCGCCCATCCCGCCAGCGCCCGCGGGCGCGACGATCTCATACGGGCCGAGGCGAGAACCCGGGGGCAGGCTCATGAGGGGCGACTCCGATCAACAGGTGCGGCGGACTCCAAAGCCAGCGGAGTCTATCGATGAGCCGGCGCGTTTGCAATCCTCGCCGCCGCGAGTCGTCCTCGCCCCGCCGCCGCAGCCAGTCTATAATCGCCGCGTGGATTTCGATCGTCTTCCGGGCGGAACGCTGATTCGGCAGGGCCTCGAGGACTTGGCCACCGGGCGCGACACGCACGATGCACTGCTCGTCCTCATCGGGTCGCCACGTTTGAGACGTCTCGGGCTTCACATCCCCGGCGAGGCCCCGCCGCTCGTCGAGCAATTGCTGTCCGAGCGGCTGCAGCGGGAAAATGGAGACGCGGCTCATACGTATTACAACGCGCTCATTCGCCTGCTCGTCAGTTTTGAGAGCGCCGCTGAGCGCGCGGCCTCACGCGCAGTCGACGAAGCGCTCGGGGGCCAGTCGTGAGGGCGGTTACGGCGGCGTGATGCTGACCACGGGCACACGCCTCGGCCCCTACGAAATCGTCGCGCCGCTCGGCGCGGGCGGGATGGGCGAGGTCTATCGCGCGCGCGACACGCGGCTCGGGCGCGACGTCGCCGTGAAGGTGCTGCCCGCGGCATTCTCGGCGGATCCGGAGCGTCTGCGTCGTTTCGAGCAAGAGGCTCGCGCGGCGGGCGTCCTCAACCATCCGAACATCCTCGCGATCTACGACATCGGCACGCACGACGGCGCGCCGTACATCGTGGCGGAACTGCTCGAGGGCGAAACGCTCCGCGCGCGCATGGCGGGCGCTGCGCTCCCCGTGCGCAAGGCGATCGACGCCGCGCTCCAGGTCGCGCGCGGCCTCGCCGCCGCGCACGAGAAGGGGATCGTCCACCGAGATCTCAAGCCCGAGAACCTGTTCGTCACGAAGGACGGCCGCGTGAAGATCCTCGACTTCGGGCTCGCGAAGCTGACGCGCGCCGGCGACGAAGACTCGACGCGCTCGCAGTCGCCGACGATTGGTGATGAAACCGGAGCCGGCATCGTCCTCGGGACGGCCGGCTACATGTCGCCAGAGCAGGTGCGCGGAAAACCGGCCGACCATCGCTCCGACCTCTTCGCATTCGGATCGATCCTGTACGAGATGCTGTCCGGCACGCGGCCGTTTCGCGGCGAGACGTCGGCGGAGACGATGACGGCGATCCTTCGCGAGGAGCCGCCGGACCTGATCGCGACGCACCCCGAAATGCCGCCCGCTGTCGATCGGATCGTCCGCCACTGCCTCGAGAAGAGTCCCGAGGAGCGGTTTCAGTCGGCTCGCGAGGTGGCATTCTACCTCGAGTCACTTTCGGGCCTGTCGGGATCGGCGACGACGATCGGCGGCGCGGCGGCGGCGACATCCGGCTCGATCGGCGCGCTTCTGCCGCACGCGCGCGCGCGCCGCGCGGTCCCGCTCCCGGCCGCGATCGCGCTCGGCGCGCTCATCGCCATCGCCGCGCTGCTCGTCGGTCGCCGGCTCGGCGGCTCGGGTGGGTCCGCCGCCCGCAACGCGGGCGCCGCCTTCACGCAGCTCACTGACCAGACCGGCGTCGAGTCGACTCCGAGCCTCTCCCCTGACGGAAGCAGCGTCGCCTACACGAAGTGGTCGGCCGACATCGGCGACGTCTTCATGCAGCGCATCGGTGGCCAGAACCCGATCAATCTCACGAAGGACTCGCCGGCCAGCGACGAGGCGCCGGCCTTCTCGCCCGACGGCCGGTTGATCGCGTTTCGGTCGAGCAGAGACGGCGGCGGAATCTTCCTTATGGGCGCAACGGGCGAGTCGGTCCGACGTCTGACAGACTTCGGCTACGATCCCGCATGGTCTCCGGACGGCAAGGAGATCGTCTGCACGTCGGAGGGTCCCAGAAACCCGATGGATCGTCCCTCCCGGAGCCAGATGTGGATCGTGAGGGTCGACACGGGGAGCAAGCGGCTCTTTTTCGCCGGCGATGCGGTCCAGCCCGCGTGGTCTCCTCACGGCCAGCGGATCGCCTACTGGGGAATTCAGGATGCGGGCAGTCAGCGCGATATTTGGACGATCGCCGTGCGAGAGTCAGCGCGCGCGGCGGACACGGCGCCCGTGACAAGCGACGCCGCGGTGGATTGGAACCCAGTCTGGTCTCCCGACGGAAAGTTCCTCTATTTCTCGAGCGACCGAGGGGGCACGATGAACGTGTGGCGAGTCGCCATCGACGAGGAGTCGGGCAAGCTCTTGGGTGAGCCGGAGCCGTTGACGACGCCGTCGGGTTTCAGCGGGTGGCTCGCGGTGTCGAGAGACGGGCGGAGCCTCGCGTACACGGCGCTGGAGAAAAGGACGGAGCTTCGGAAGATCGCGTTCGACACCGCCCGCGGCACCGTGACCGGCCAGCCAACCTCGATCACTCGCGGATCGAGAATCCTCACTTACCTCGACGCTTCGCCGGACGGCGAGTCGGTTGCAATGACCTCCGCGGGAAGCTACGAAGATCTCTGCATCGTGGAAGCGGACGGCTCGGGCACGCGACGCCTGATGGACGACCGATTCAAGGACCGGCATCCGAGATGGTCGCCCGATGGCAAGCGGATCGCGTTCTACTCCGATCGGAGCGGCGTCTACGACATCTGGTGCATCAATGCCGACGGGAGCGGGCTGGTCCAGCTCACGAAGAACACCGGGAGCGATTCGTACCTGTTCCCGCTCTGGTGCCCGAATCGACCCCTGATTGCGTTCTCCAGCCGGTCGGGATGCTTCACGATCGACCTCGAGAAGCCCCTCGAGCAGCGCGCCGCGACTCCGCTCCCGGCGATCAATGACTCGGGCGATGTCTTCTTCGCCTTCGACTGGTCGCCTGATGGGAGGTTCTTGTCCGGGAACGCGCGCCGGGTCGGCCGGACCACGGAGCGGGGCGCCGTCGTCTACTCGCTCGACTCGCAGAAGTACGAAAGGCTGACGACGACCGGCGCAAATTCAAGATGGCTCAGCGACAGTCGAAGGTTGGTCTTCGCGGACTCGGGGAAGTTGTTGCTTCTCGACTGCCGGACGAAGACGACGCACGAAACTCTAGCGCTCGAGCCGGAAGTCTTCCTCCTCGATTTTTCGCTCACCCCCGATGACCGGACTCTGTACTGGGTCCAGTCAACGCTGGAGGCGGACATCTGGATGATGCGCCTTGCGGGTGATGCGGGCGATCGCGCGGCGGGCGAGGGCGGCGACGGCGTGGAGTCGGTGCGCAAATGAGCCTCGTCCCCGGCACACGCCTCGGCCCCTACGAGATCGTCTCCGCCCCTAGGCGCGGGCGGGATGGGCGAGGTCTATCGCGCGAAGGACACGCGGCTCGGGCGCGACGTCGCGGTGAAGGTGCTGCCGCAGCATCTCGCCGCGACGCCCGACCTGCGCGCGCGCTTCGAGCGCGAGGCGAAGACGATCTCGAGCCTCAACCATCCGCACATCTGCACGCTGTTCGACGTCGGGCGCGAGGGCGAGACCGATTTCCTCGTGATGGAGTTGGTCGAGGGCGAGACGCTGGCCGCGCGGCTCACCAAGGGAGCGCTCACGACGGAGCAGGTGTTGAAGTTCGGCGCCGAGATCGCCGACGCGCTCGACCGCGCGCACCGCGCGGGGATCGTCCATCGCGATCTCAAGCCGGGCAACGTGATGCTGACGAAGAGCGGGACGAAGCTGATGGACTTCGGGCTGGCGCGCGCGGTGGCGGAGCGCTCGGCATCGGCCGACTTCACGCAATCGCCGACAATGGCGCAGCCGCTGACGGCGCAGGGCGCGATCGTCGGGACGTTTCAGTACATGGCGCCCGAGCAGCTCGACGGCGCCGAGGCGGACGCGCGGACGGACTTGTGGGCGATGGGTTGCGTGCTGTACGAGATGGCGACCGGCCGGCGCGCGTTCGAGGGGAAGAGCCAGGCCTCGCTCATCTCGTCGATCATGAAAGACGAGCCGCGCGCGATCTCGGAGTTGCAGCCGCTGGCGCCAGCGACGCTCGATCACGTCGTGCGGCAGTGTCTGGCGAAGGATCCGGAAGACCGTTGGCAGAACGCGGGAGATTTGCGGCGCGAGCTCGCGTGGCTCGCGACGCAGGGCTCGTCGGGCGCGATGCGCGGCGCGGGCGCGGCGGTCGGCGCCGCTGCCGACGCTGCTGCTGCTGCTGCCGCCGCTGCCGCTGCCGCCGCCGGCGCCGCTGCCGCCCCGCCGAAGTCCGCGCGTCGCCCCTCTTGGCTCGTGCCGCTCGCGATTCTCCTCGCCGCGGCCGCCGGCGCACTCGCCGCGTCGATGCTCCGGCCCCACGCCGACAACCCTGCGCTCGTCCGCTTCGGCGTGTCTGCGCCGCCCGGCGGCTCGGCTTCGGAAGGCGCGGGAAACGTGACGGTCTCCCCCGAGGGTCGCGCGATCGTCTTCGTCGGCTCTGACTCGACCGGGCTAAGCGGCCTCTGGGTTCGCTCGCTCGCGGAGATGACACCGCGATACCTGACGGGAACGACGAGCGCGTCATTTCCCGTTTGGTCGCCGGACAGCCGCCAGATCGCGTTCTTCGCGGAAGGAAAGCTCCGGCGGGTCTCGGCCGCCGGCGGCGAGGTGGACGCTCTGTGCGACGCCTCCGACGGTCGCGGCGCTGCGTGGGGAAGCCGCGGCGTCATCGTGTTTGCGCCCTCCGTCGCCTCGCCCATCTTCGCTGTCGATGCCGCGGGAGGCGCCGTGCGCCCCGTGACCGCGATCGATTCGACGCGAGGCGAGTTATCCCACCGGTTCCCGTCTTTCCTTCCAGACGGCCGGCGCTTCACGTACATCGTCCAGGCCAGCCGTTCGATCCAGGCAAAGACCGACAAAGTCTACGTGGCCTCGATCGACTCGGCCGAGCGCACGCTGCTGATGGAATCAACGCGCTCCCCTGTGTACGCCGAGCCCGGCTACCTCATCCACGCCCAAGACGACCGTCTCGTCGCGCAGAGATTCGACCCGACCAACTTGAAGCTCGGCAAGGAACTCATCAGGCTCCCCGAGAAGGCGCCGGCCGTCGTGAACACCGACGATCGCGCCGCGTCCGTCTCCGCGACGGGCGTGCTTGTCATCCCGGCCGCCGCGAGCGAGAACGCCCGCCTCGCCTGGTTCAACCGGAGCGGAGAGATCGTCGGCACGCTGCCGTTGCCGCCGGGAAATTTCGCGAACCCTGTCCTCTCGCCCAACGGCAAGCGAGTCGCCGTGACGATGAGCGCCAGCGAGAACGCCGGTGACTTGTGGACGATCGATCTCGAGCACGGCGGGCCGACGCGTCTCACGTTCGGTCCGAGCTTCAACCGCTTCCCGGTCTGGTCGCCCGACGGACGACGGCTCGTTTTCCAATCGAATCGGTCCGGCCCGAACGACCTGTACATCAAGGATGCCGACGGCGCCGGCGCTGAGATGGTGCTCCTGGCCTCGGCGATGGGATGGAAGCTCCCGACGAGTTGGTCGAGCGACGGACGGACCGTCGTGTACGACGGAGTCGAGAACGACACGGGTTTCGACCTCTGGCTCATGCCGGTCGGCGGGGACGGTCAACCGATCGCTTACCTGAGGACGCCCGCCAACGAGAGCCGGGGCGTGATCTCTCCCGACTGCCAGTGGCTCGCGTACACATCGAACGAATCGGGTCGGTTCGAGATCTACGTGCAGTCGTTCCCGACGCCGGGAACGAAGTACCAGGTGACAACCGGAGGTGGAGAGGACCCGCGCTGGTCCGCGGATGCGAGCGAGCTGTTCTACCGAAACGCCGCCGGGTTCGTGTGCTCTGTGGCGGTCAGCCGCGGAGACGGTCTCCGCTTCGGCGCCTCCAAGAAGCTGTTCAGCCTGCCGAGATTCGACTACGACATCGCGGCCGACGGCCAGAGAATCATCGCCGTCGTGCCAATGAACTCTTCGGAGACGCTCCCGATTTCGGTCGTCCTGAATTGGGCGGCGGGGCTAACGCCGTGAGCCTGACTCCCGGCACGCGCCTCGGCCCCTACGAGATCGTCGCGCCGCTCATCGGTGCATCGCGAGATCGTTGACCCTGAGGCTGTCGAACATCCTCGAGTACGTGCCGCGCAGTGCGCCGAAATCATTCGTGGGCGCGATGAACAACGCGTACATCACGTGATCATCGGGGAGCACTCGAGTGAACAGAGCAATCCGCTCCTCCCGGCCAGTCGCCCTGGAGCGGCCGGATAGAACGACCGAGAGTCCGTTCGCGCCGGCCACCGCCTGCCGGCGCCATGAATTGCCGACGACTCGGAGGTCGGGGTTGCCCTGCCGCAGCGCGCTTACGATGTCGTTCGTGGCGCGTTCGAGAATCGTGTTGCCGTCATGGCGCGCGCTGTTGAACGGGACGTAGTGGTTCACGAGCGCGCCGTACACGACGACGGGTTCCCTGTCGCCTTCCACGATCCCGCCCACGGGAGCGATCGTCAGCCCGTATCCGCCCGATCCGTGGACGCGCCAGTTTTCCGGATAGTCGATCACGAAGAATTCTCCGCTCGGCGCGAACGTTCGGAATTGCGGCGAGGGAGGCTCGACCGTGATGTTCCTCGTTCGGTCGGTCGCGCGGTTGGTGGGTTGCGCGCGCGCCGTCTGGCCGCTCGCGACTTGCCTCTTCGCCGGCGCCGCGCGCATCGACCGGAGTTCGGACCGAACTTCGGCGAGCCGGGCGCCGCTCGGGCGTAACGATCCGGAAGCGATAGCGCCTGCCTCCCCGCGGATGTGCTCGGCGCGGTTGGCGGGCGCCGGGTGATCGCTGAAGAACTGCTCGAGCTTGCTCGGGTTGCGTTTCTGCTCGAGGCGCAGACGATCGAAGAAGTCGGCCATCTCGTTCGAGTCGTAGCCCGCGTTCGCCATCAGCCGTGCGCCGAGGGCGTCCGCTTGCGACTCGGCATCGCGGCTGTACTTGAGGAAGAGGGTGTTGAGTCCGAAACCGCCGAGCGTGCCCACGATCTGCCGCGTGCTCTCGCGTTTGCCGATCAATCCGCCGAGGAGGCTGAAGCCGGCCTGGGCGAGGTACGCCTTCGACGCTTGGTGCGTCCCGTGCCGCAGCGCGACGTGCGCGATCTCGTGCGCCACGACGCCGGCGAGCTGTCCCTCCGTGTTCGCCGCCTCGATGAGCCCGCGGTTCACGTACAGGTATCCGCCCGGCAGAGCGAAGGCGTTAATCTCGGAGGAGTTCACGACGCGCGCCCTGTACGAGAAGTCGGGACCGGGCGCGGACGCCGCCAATCGACTGGTCAGTTCGCCGATGTAGCGGTTGACGGCGGCGTTGTTGAGGATCGGCAATTCACGCTCGACATGCGCGGCCGACTCCCTGCCGATCTCGGCGTCTTGGCTCTGCGAGAAGAGGTTGAATCCGGGACTGAGTTTCTCGTGCCCGTAGCCGTCGGCTGGGGCCAGCATCGCCGCCAGCAGAAGGCCGAACGCATGGATCCTTCTCATGATGATTCCCTCACTCTTAGGGTCTCGGCGGATCGATCCCCGTGCGGCGATTGATGGCGCGGTCGATGAACGGCGAGCCGAGCCGGGGGCCGGCTCGCGCGCACCCCATCATATGCGGAGACTACGCAGGGCCCGTGCCACGCACGGGCGCCTCACTCAGGTTCAGACTCGTGCAGACCTTGGAAGGATAACGGCGCCGACCGAGGCCGCTTCGACGCGCGGGGAATTGTAGAAGGTGCCGCGGATCCTCCCGCAATCGGGAAAGCCGGGCATGGCACGGAGTGCCCGCCTACCGAACCTAAGCGACGCGGGCCCTGCCATCACCGACTCGCCGCGCCACTCGGCCGCATACGGTCGTTCCGGGATGCGCTAGTATCCTCCGATGCATCTCGCCCCCGGCACACGCCTCGGCCCTTACGAGATCGTCTCGCCCCTCGGGGCGGGCGGAATGGGCGAGGTCTACCGCGCGAAGGACACGCGGCTCGGGCGCGATGTCGCCGTGAAGGTCCTGCCGGAGCATCTCTCGGCGAACCCCGAGGTGCGCGCCCGCTTCGAGCGCGAGGCGAAAACAATCTCAGCGCTAAACCATCCGCACATCTGCACGCTCTTCGACGTGGGGCGCGAGGGCGAAACGGATTTCCTCGTGATGGAACTCGTCGAAGGCGAAACGCTCGCGGAGCGGCTGATGAAAGGCGCGCTGCCTGCCGCCGACGTGCTCAAGCTCGGCGCGCAGATCGCCGACGGGCTTGACCGCGCGCATCGCGCGGGCGTCGTGCATCGCGACCTCAAGCCCGGCAACGTCATGCTCACGAAGAGCGGCGCGAAGATCGTGGATTTCGGATTGGCGCGCTCCACCGCGATGGCCGGCCCGGTGAGCGCGAGCGGCGCCACGATGTCCGCGCTGACGCACTCGCCGACGGTCGCGTCTCCGCTCACCGCCGAAGGGACGATCGTCGGCACGTTCCAGTACATGTCGCCCGAGCAGCTCGAGGGCCGCGAGGCCGACGCGCGGTCCGACATCTGGGCGCTCGGCTGCGTGCTCTACGAAATGGCGACGGGCCGCCGCGCGTTCGAGGGGAAGAGCCAGGCGTCGCTCATCACGGCGATCATGAGCAGCGAGCCGCTGTCGGTCTCGCAGATCGCGCCGATGGCGCCGGCGGGCCTCGATCGCCTGGTGCGCACGTGTCTCACGAAGGATCCCGACGAGCGCGTGCGCACCGCGCACGACGTGAGACTGCAGCTCGAGGGACTCGCGGAGGGCGGCTCGCAGTCGGCGATCGCGGCGCCTGCCGCCGCGCGTCGCACGCGATCCTCGCTCCTCCCGTGGGCGATCGCCGCGGCTGCATCGCTCGCGGCCGTCGCGCTCGCGCTCGTCCTCGCGCTCGCGTCGCGCCAGACCGCGCCGAAGAACGCCATCCTGCTCTCGCTCTTGCCACCGGGGAGCGTGACGTTCGGCCAAGTCTCCTCGAACTTCTCGATCGCGCCGGACGGCCGCTCCGTCGCATTCAGTGCTACGGACTCCAGTAACACCTTCGGTGTGTGGGTGCGGCGTTTCGATTCGCCGGAAGCCACCCGGCTGACGACATCGAAGGCCGGCGCGCACATCTTCTGGTCGCCGGACAGTCGAAGCGTTGGCCTACTCGGAGCAGGTCAGATCATGACCGTGCCGGTGACGGGCGGATCGCCGGCAACGATCTGCGACGCTCCCTCTCCGCGCGGAGCGACGTGGAACCAAGCGGGCGTCATCGTTTTCGCGCCGGCCGTGCAGGGACCGCTCTTCCGCGTCGCCGCAAGCGGCGGCGAGGCAGTCCAGGTGTCATGGCCGGATTCCGCGCGACACGAGGCTTCGCATCGATTCCCGTGTTTCCTTCCCGACGGCGAGCATTTCTTGTTCGCGGCGCTTCCACCAGGGCCCGACGGGTTCGAGATCTACGCGGGCTCACTCGGGTCGCGCGACGTTCGCAAGATCATCACGGCGGAATCCGCGCCGACCTACACGGCACCCGGCTATCTCCTGTCCCGTCGTTCGGGAAAGGTGATGGCGCAGCGCTTCGACGCGGGGCGGCTGGAGCTCGTAGGCGATCCGATGCCGCTCGCCGACGCGCCACCGGTCAGCAATCTCGACGCGGAACCGGTCGCGCGCGCGTCGGACGATGGGCGGCTCGTCTTTCTCGACGCGCCGATCCCGAACACGCAGCTCGGATGGTTCGACCGGACGGGCGCGTTGCAAGACACGCTTCCACTCCCCGCCGGCAGATGGGGAAGGCCGGTCCTCTCGCCCGATGATCGCGCGGCCGTCGCGTCGAACGGCGACGATCTCTGGCGAGTCGATCTTGCGCGAGCCGTCGCGAGCCGGCTCACGGCGAATGACGGGGTGGACGGCGAGCCGGTCTGGTCGCCCGATGGCGCACGCATCGCATTTTGCATGAGCCGGCTCGGACAGGAGGAGATCCAGATTGTGAACGCCGACGGCTCCGGGGAGCCCCAGATGGTGCCCACCACCACCGATCTGTTCAAAGCTCCCACGGCGTGGGCACGAGAGGGGCTGATCATCACGAATTGGGATGAGCGGACTCTCGGCGATCTCTGGATTCATCCACTCTCGGCGGATGGGCGCGCGACACCGCTGATCCAGACGCAATTCACCGAAGCTCAAGCCGCGATCTCGCCCGACGGACGCTGGATCGCGTATCTCTCCAATGAGGCGGGCAAGGACGACATCTACATTCAGTCGTTTCCGGTCCCCGGTCACAAGGTTCGCGTTTCCACGGGTGGCGCGCAGCGGCCGAGTTGGATGCCTGGCAGCGATGAGATCTGCTACCGATCGGGGATTGACATGATGACCGTGAAGCTCACCCGCAGAGGCGAGGATCTCGAGGTCGGGACGCCGCAGGTCCTCTTTCGTTTCCCGCTCGGCGTCGGGGGGATGGATTTCAGCCACGACGGCGCGCGCGTGCTCGCGAGCTTCTCGAATGCCGAGCAGCAACAGGACAGAACGCTGCGTGTCATTCTCGACTGGACGGCGATGGTGAAGCGATGAGCCTCGCGGCCGGCACGAAGCTCGGCCCCTACGAGATCGTCTCGCCGCTCGGCGCGGGTGGGATGGGCGAAGTCTATCGCGCGAAGGACACGCGGCTCGGGCGCGACGTCGCGGTGAAGGTGTTGCCGGAGCATCTGGCCTCCGCGCCCGAGGTGCGCGCGCGATTCGAGCGCGAAGCGAAGACGATCTCCAGCCTCAACCACCCGCACATCTGCACGCTGTTCGACGTCGGGCACGAAGGCGACATCGACTACCTCGTGATGGAGCTGGTCGAGGGAGAGACGCTGGCCGACCGGCTCGCGAAGGGCGCGCTCGCTCTCGATCAGGTGCTCAAGCTGGGATCGGAGATCGCCGACGCGCTCGACCGCGCGCACCGCGCGGGCGTCGTCCACCGCGACCTCAAGCCCGGGAACGTGATGCTCACGAAGAGCGGCGCGAAGCTGATGGACTTCGGGCTCGCGCGCGCGACGGGGCTCGGCGGAGCGGCCGGCGCGAGTGGCGTGACGATGGCGGCGCTCTCGCGTTCGCCGACGATGGCCCAGCCGCTCACGGCGGAGGGGACGATCATCGGAACGTTCCAGTACATGGCGCCGGAGCAGCTCGAAGGCCGCGAGGCCGACGCGCGCACGGACCTGTGGGCGTTCGGTTGCGTGCTGTACGAGATGGCAACCGGCAAGCGCGCGTTCGACGGGAAGAGCCAGGCCTCGCTCATCTCGTCGATCATGAGCGCGGAGCCGCCGCAGATCTCGACGATCGCGCCGATGAGCCCGCCCGCGCTCGACCGCCTCGTGCGCGCGTGCCTCGCGAAAGACCCCGACGAGCGGATCCAGACCGCGCACGACGTGAAGCTCCAGCTCGATTGGATTCGCGAGGCGGGGTCCGCGGCCGGCGTGGCGGCGCCGGTGGCGGCGAGGCGGAAGAGCCGCGAGCGGATCGCGTGGGCGCTCGCTGCGGTCGGTTTCGCCGCGGCCGCGGTCTCGAGCTTCGCGGTGCTCTCGCGCCCCAAAGAAATCGAATTGATCCAAACTTCGATCTCCCCGGCGGAGGGAACAGGCCTGCTTCACTACTGGTCCATGATCGCGCTCTCGCCGGATGGACGCACCGTCGCGCTCGTCGCGGCCGATTCCGCCGGGGCGTCCATTTGGGTCCGCCCACTCGATTCCGCAACTCCGACGCAGCTCTCTGACACGCGCGACATTGCCTTTGGATTGTTCTGGTCGTACGACAGTCGTTCGCTGGCGTACTTCAGCCTGGACGGAAAACTCAAGAAGGTGGGCATCGGCAGAGGATCGCCGGTGACTCTCTGCAACGCGGCGTCGGGGCGCGGCGGCACCTGGAATCGCGACGGCGTGATCGTCTTCGCACCCGCGCCAGAGGGGCCGCTCCTGCGCGTCTCATCCGGCGGCGGCGAATCGACGCCCGTCACGACGATCGACACCGAGCGCCACGAAACCGCGCACCGCTTTCCCCACTTCCTCCCGGATGGCGATCACTTCCTCTTCGTCTCGCTTCCGCCGGGTCCGAATGGATGGGAGACGCACGTCGGGTCGTTAAAATCGAAGTCGGTGAAAAAGGTCGTGTCGGCAGGATCGGCGGCGGTGTTCGCGGAACCCGGCTACCTCGTCTTCGCGCGCGACGGCCGAATCATGGCGCAACGCTTCGACACCCGCCGCCTCGAACTCGAAGGCGACGCGGTCGCGACCGGCAACGCGCCTGAAGCTACGGAATTGGACGCCGAGCCGGTGGCGTCCGCATCGAGCAACGGTCGCATGGTCGCGCTCCGGAGCGAGGCGCCTCGCACGCAGCTCCGGTGGCTCGATCGCACGGGCGCGGAGCAGAGCGTGATTCCGCTGCCGCCCGCGTCTTGGGAAATGCGGGGCCTTTCTCCCGATGGGGGGCGCGCGGCCGTCATGAACGGCACCGACATCTGGATCGTCGATCTGGAACTCTCGATGCCGACGCGGTTCGCTGCAACGTTCTCTAACGAACCGAGCCTCGCGTGGTCTCCCGACGGAACACGAATGGCTTTCGTGTCGAAGAAAACCGGGCGGCACGAGGTGTTCGTCGGTAGCGCGGGCGGCGCCGGCGAGCCGGAAATGCTCTCGACCAACGACGCGCTGTTCAAGAGCGTTCGCGGCTGGTCCCCGGAGGGCCGCACTCTCGTTTTCGGCGCCATTGACGCCGCCACGTCGTGGGACATTTGGCTTCTCCCGATGGACGGCGACCACAAGCCGGTGCCATTCGCGAAGAGCGCGTCCAACGAGTTGGGCGCGAAAGTTTCACCGGACGGCCGGTGGCTGGCCTATGAGGCAGATGAGTCCGGCGCCCAGGAGATCTACATTCAGTCGTTTCCCGTACCAGGAGAGAAAGTCCGCGTCTCCAGAAATGGAGGCGCGCGGCCACGCTGGTCGCGCGGAGGGAGAGAGTTACTCTACACGTGCGACGGCGCCGTGATGTCCGTCCCGATCGAGATCGGCGAGAAGTTGCAGCTTGGCGAGCCGCATCCTCTCTTCACGATCCCGGATGGCGCAACAGGCATGGATGCGTCCGCGGACGGTGAGCGGTTCTTGGTCAGCGCCGCCGATGAAGTCCAGCGCCGCGACATCCGGCTGTTCCTCCATTGGACCGCGGCGCTCGCGCGATGAAGCTAGTCGCGGGAGGGAAACGTCACTTGCACCGATGCGGCTTGCGCGGTGCGGGTTCCCATTCTACTCGTGACGCCGTGTCGCCATGATCGAACCCGAAGAGCTGGTTGATCCCGAATGGGCGGAATGGTACCGCCTGAGTCCGGCCGAACGATGGTTGGAGAGCGAAAAGCTCTGGGACTCGTTTCTGACCCTGGGGGGCTCTCTTGATCCCGAACCCGATACGCAGAGTCCTTTCTTCGATCCGAAACCATCGAGTGCGCGCCTTGCTAATGGGCGGGCAGGCCTGCGTGCTGTATGGCGCAGCGGAGTTTAGCCGGGATACCGATCTGGTCATCCTCGCCGACGCAGCGAACCTGACGCGATTGCGGCGCGCGCTGGCCGAGCTGCAGGCGGGAGTGATCGCAGTACCGCCATTTCGAGTCCAGCATCTGCGGCGCGGACACGCCGTGCCTTTTCGCTGCCGCCACCCGGACCTGTCGCGGATGCGCGTGGATGTCATGTCCCGCCTCCGAGGAGTCGGATCCTTCTCCTCGCTCTGGCGCCGTCGCACGACGATCAGCTTGCCCGACGGTTTCGCCTTCGACGTGCTGTCGCTTCCCGACCTGGTGCTCGCCAAGAAGACGCAACGCGACAGGGACTGGCCGATGCGGCGCCGGCTCATGGAAGCGCACTATTTCCAGCACCGAGCTCAGCCGACGGCGGCGCGCGTTCGTTTCTGGATGCTCGAACTTCGCTCGCCGATCCTGCTCATCGAGGCGGCGCACCGTCATCGACTCGCCTCCGAGCGCGCTGTCCAGAAGCGTCCCTTGCTCCGTCACGCTGCGTACGGCGATGAGATGACGTTGGAGGCGGCGCTACGCTCCGAGGAAGCTCGCGAGCGCGAAGTCGACCGGCTCTACTGGCGACCGCTTCGGGCCGAGCTGGAACGTCTGAGGCAGCTTCGACGACGGACTCAATGAAAAGCCTCTGAGCTGAGCGCGGGAGTCCGTGCTTCCCGTGAATCGTGCACCGCGGTAGTGTCCTCCCGTGGCTCTCTCCCCCGGCACCCGCCTCGGCCCGTACGAGATCGTCGCGCCGATCGGCGCGGGCGGAATGGGCGAGGTGTACCGCGCGAACGACACGCGGCTCGACCGGACCGTCGCGATCAAAGTGCTGCCGGCGCACCTGGCGAGCGACCCCGACTTTCGCGCGCGGCTCGACCGCGAAGCGCGCGCGATCTCCGCGCTTTCGCATCCGCATATCTGCACGCTGTACGACGTCGGGCATCAGGACGGCGTCGACTTCCTCGTGATGGAGCATCTCGAGGGCGAGACGCTCGCGGCGCGATTGAAGAAGGGCGCGCTGCCGGCGGAGCAGGTTCTCCGCTGGGGCATCGAGATCGCGGGCGCGCTCGACCGTGCGCACCGCGCCGGCATCGTCCACCGCGACCTCAAGCCCGCGAACGTCATGATCACGAAATCGGGCGTGAAGCTTCTCGACTTCGGGCTCGCGAAGGTTCGGGCGGGTGGCGCGGGCGGGGCGGGCGGCGCGGGCGCGCCGCCGCCAATCTCCGGACTCACGTCGCTTCCCACGCAATCGCCGGGCGACCGTACGCTCACCGAAGCGGGCACGATCCTCGGGACGTTTCAGTACATGGCGCCGGAGCAGCTCGAAGGCCGCGAGGCCGATGCGCGGACCGACATCTTCGCGCTTGGCGCCGTGCTGTACGAGATGGCGACGGGCCGCCGCGCGTTCGAGGCGAAGAGCCAGGCGTCGCTGATCGCCGCGATCCTCGAGCGCGAGCCAGCGCCGATCTCGGCGATCGCGCCGATGTCGCCGCCCGCGCTCGACCGCGTCGTGAAAACGTGCCTCGCGAAAGATCCGGACGAACGCTGGCAGACGGCGCACGACATCGCGCTGCAGCTTCGCGGGATCCTCGAGAGCGGATCGCAGGCGGGAGCGAGCGGCGCCGGCGGTGTGGGCGGCGCGAGCGCGGCCGCCGCGAGCGCCGCCGTCGCGCGCGCCCGTTCGCGCGCACGCCTCGCGTGGATCGTCGGTGGCGTCACGCTCACCGCGCTCGCCGTCGCCGCACCGTTCGCCGCGCGCGGCTTTCGAGCAGGCAGCGCTGCGCTAGCCGCGCCGGTCCGCTTCGCGGTTCCGCTCCCGCCTGACACCGGCGAACACCACGGTCTCGCTCTCTCGCCCGACGGCCGCGCGCTCGCGTTCATCGCGAAGACGGAGCAAAAGAACCGGCTCTGGGTCCGAGACTTCACATCGCTCGAAGCGCGCGCCCTCCGTGGAACCGAGGACGCCACACTTCCCTTCTGGTCTCCGGACAGCCGCTCGATCGGGTTTTTCGCCGACGGCAAACTCATGCGAATCGATATCTCCGGCGGGGCGCCGCGGACTCTGGGCGACGCGAGCGATCCGCGCGGCGGCACCTGGAGCGGCGACGGCGTGATTCTCTTCGCGCCGACGGCCTCCTCGCCTCTCATGCGGGTGCCCGCCGCCGGAGGGGACACTCAGCCCGTGACAAGGCTCGACGGCCAGAAAGAGGGAAGCCATCGCTGGCCCCATTTCCTGCCCGACTCGAAGCGCTATTTCTTCTTGAGTCGCACGAACGCCGCGGACGGAGACGTCACGTACGTCGGCGCGCTCGACTCCGACGACAGAACGATGCTCCTGACCGGCGACTCGCGAGTCGAGCTCGCTCCATCGGGCCACCTTCTCTTCGTCCGAGATAAGACGCTGATGGCTCAGACATTCGATCAGCGCCGCCTGAAGCTCACCGGCGACCCGGTCCCGATCGCGGAGAACGTCGAGCACGCTGGGGAGGACGGCCCGACACGCTACGCCGCGTTCACCGTCTCGGGATCGGGCGTGCTCGCGTACCACGGGACGCAAGGCCAGGGGGCGGTTCAACTCATTTGGTGCGACCGGCAGGGAAACGCGGTCGACACGGTCGGCGCCCCAGGCCGGTACGACGAGCCCAGGCTCTCGCCCGACGGGAAACGTCTGGCGATCGACGTGTCGGATGCGACCTCGGAAGTCGTGGACATCTGGCTCGTGGACCTGACACGCCGCGTCTTCTCGCGATTCACGTTCGGTCCGAGCTCGGAGGCGTGTCCCTCGTGGTCTCCGGACGGTCAGTGGGTCCTGTTTTCGTCGGACCGCTCCGGAACACCTGACGTGTACCGAAAGGCATCGAACGGCGCCCGAGAAGAGGAATGCGTGATCGACTCCGACATGCCGTTGTGGGCGGACGATTGGTCGCCCGACGGCCGGTTCATCGTCTACGAGAACGTCGATCCGACGACGAAGATGGACATCTACCTTCGTCCGACGGTCGGAGACTCGACCTCTCGGCCGTTTCTGAAGACGGAGTTCCGCGAGTCGCACGCTTCCGTCTCGCCCGATTCGCGATGGATCGCGTACGCCTCCGACGAATCGGGGCGCGCGGAGGTCTACGTGCAGACGTTCCCAGAACCGGGCGGCCGGTGGCAGGTTTCGAACGGCGGCGGAGATCAACCGATGTGGCGACGCGACGGCGAAGAACTCTTCTACATGGCGCCCGACAAGAATCTGATGGCCGTCGATGTGACGGGGGGCGCGACATTCGAGGCGGGGGTCCCCTCCCCCTTATTCCTCACACGCACTCGGGACTCCGACATCGGCGGATCGAGGAACTACTACGTGCCCTCGCCGGACGGCCAGCGGTTCCTCGTCTGCACGGTCGTTCACGTCGCAACGCCGTCGCCGATGACCGTCGTGTTGAACTGGACGTCCGACCTCGCGAAGAAGTGAGCCAGGACGACGTCGAGACGCGCATCCAGCGGCTGCTCGTCTCGCGGCTGCGGATCAGCGCGGAGGTCGTCGCGACGAGCGACCGCCGCACTTCGCTTCTCGGCCGCGGCGTCGGGATCGATTCGATCGAGGCGTTGGCGCTCGCGATCGCGATCGAGGAGGAGTTCGGGATCGAAGTCGACGACGCGGACATGACGGCGGCTCTCTTCGAAACGCTCGGCGGCCTCGCCGACTACGTCCGCAGGCGACTCGCGGAGGGCGCGGCGTGAAACCGCGGCTCGTATCGGCGCCCGACGCGTATTACGTCGCCGTAATCCTCATGTTAATCGGGGCGGGCTGGCTTCCGTCCGATCGCCTCCGCGGACGATTGGCGCGATTGCTCGGGTCGCTCGCTTGCGTCGTCTCGCGCGGAAAGCGGCGACGGATCGAGCGAAGCCTCGCGAACGCGTTCGGCCGCCCCGCCGAGCCGCGCATCGTGCGCGCGGCGTTCGAAGAGTTCTGGCGGGAGATGCTCTGCTGGACATCTCCGATGCGCGACGCGGTGACGACCGGCGGAATTGAGCACCTCCAGCGTGCGCGCGACTCTGGCCGCGGCGCGATTCTCTGGGAGAGCAACGCGTTCGGTCGGAGGCTACTCATGAAGAAAGCGCTCCACGCCCATGGATTCGCGGTCCACCAGGTTCACGGACCAAACAGCGTGGGACACTTGCTCGCGGAAGGGAGCCCGACGACTCGGGCTCGCACGGCCATCGTCCGAAAGTTTTTCGACCGCCGAGAGATCCGCTTCGTCGAGGATATCCTCTATCTCCCGGCATCCGATTCGCTCGCGTTTACCCGGACGCTCCTCGAGAAGCTCCAGAAGAACGCCATCCTCTGCATCGCCGGCGACGGGCACGTCGGGCGACGCCTGATCGAGCTCCCGTTTCTCGGCGGCACGATCGGGCTCTCTGCCGGGATGCCGAACTTGGCGAAGCTTTCCGGCGCGCCGCTGCTCCCGGTTTTCTGCATGCCGCGCTCGGACGGGTCGGCCCGCCTCGAGATCGGCCCACCGATCGAGGTCGATCGTTCCGCGGACCGCGACGACGCGCTCCGCCTCGCGGTCGCCGAGTTCGTGACGCGGCTCGAGGCGCTCGTCCGACGAGAGCCCGGCGGGTATCGGAACTGGCACCTGCTCGCCGCTGCGGCGGAGAGCGGGATGGAGCGCGCGGACGCCAACAGCGGAACGGGGCGCGCGTGACGGACCGGCTCGCGGTCGGACCGCCGGGGCGGCGGCGCGCGGCGCGCGCGGTGCGCGCGATCGCGGCGGCCGTCCTTCCCGCGGCGCTCCGCCGCTGGCTGCGCGCCCAGCAGCGGCGCCTCGGTCTGCATCGCGCGCCCGTCGGCAGCGTGAACTTCGGCGCGCTGCGCCGCGTCTCGCCCGTGAGCCCGGTGTTCGGAATCGAGCGCGGGCTGCCGATCGACCGGTACTACATCGAACGATTCGTCTCGGGGCGCGCGGCCGACGTCCGCGGCAGAGTGCTCGAGATCGGCGACGCGCGCTACACGCGCAAGTTCGGCGGCGATCGCGTGACGCGAAGCGAGGTCCTCCATCTCCTCGACGGCGATCCGGACGTCACGATCGTCGCCGACCTGACGCGCGCCGATCACGTTCCGGCAGACGCCTTCGACTGCATTATCTGCACGCAGACGATCCAGATGATCTACGAGCCGCGCCCCGCAGTGGCGCATCTCCATCGCATCCTCCGGCCCGGCGGCGTTCTCCTGATCACCGCGCACGGAACGAGCCGGATCGCGCGCCGCGAGGGAGTCGATCCGTGGGGCGAGTACTGGCGCATGACGGCTCAGGGGATGCGGCGGCTCCTCGCGGAGAGGTTTCCCGCGGACCGGATCGAAATCGCAACGTACGGAAACGTCCTCGCCGCGGTCGCGAGCCTTCACGGGCTCGCGGCGGAGGATCTCGATCGCGGCGAGCTCGACTACCTCGACCCGGATTTCGAGGTGCTCGTCGCGGCGCGCGCGGTGAAGGCGACGTGACGAGCCCGGCGATCGCCGACGCATTCGATCGCGTCGCGGCGCAGCGGGGCGATCGGCGGGCCGTTCGCGAGGACTTCGGCAGCGGCGCGCGTGGCGGCGCCCGCGGCGGCGCGCAGGGCGACGTCCGCGACGTGTCGTACGCCGCGCTGCGCGCCCGATCCGAAAACGTCTCGCGCGCGCTCGCGCCGCTTTGCCGCGAGCCCGGGCTGCGCGTCGGGTTGATGGCGCCCAACTCCGCCGAGTTCGTCGCCGCGTTCTACGGGATCGCGCGGCTCGGCGGCGTCGTCGCGCCGCTCGACGCGCGGTACCGACGCCAGGAGTTGGTGGCGTACTTGACCGACGCCAGCGCCGCGGCGCTGATCGTCACGCCGGAGAGCGTCGAGACGGCGCGCGGCGCGCTGGCGGCGATCGAACATCCGCCGGCGCTCGTGGTGGTGACGGCGGATGGCGCGTGCGACGTGCTCGACCTGGGCCGCGCGGACTCCGTTGCCGCGCCTGCTGCGCCCGCCGCGCCTCCCGCGCCCACCACGTCCGCTGCGACCGCCGCGGATTCCCCACCGCTCCTCCAGCAGTACACGTCGGGCTCGACCGGCGCGCCGAAGCGCGTCATCCGAACGCACTCGAACCTCAGCTTCGAGCTCGAGCGCCTCGCCGCGCTGTTCACGCTGGCGGAAGACGACCGCTTCGTCGGCGCGGCGCCCTTCTCGCACGTCAACGGCCTCGTCCGGACGATGATGACGTCGATGTTCGTGGGCGGCACACTCCATCCATTCCGCGAGTTCCGCCGGCGCGAGATTCTTCAGCGGATCGCCGAGGAGCGGCTGACCTACTTCGGCGGCGTGCCGCACATGTTCGCCGCCCTGGCCGACACGACGTCGCGCGCGGTGCCCGACCTGTCGAGTCTTCGCACGGTCTTCTCCGCAAGCGCGCCGCTCCTGCCCGACGACAACCGACGATTCCACGCGCGCTACGGTCTCTACGTCCGGCAACTCTACGGATCGACCGAAACCGGCACGATCAGCGTGAATCTCCATCTGCGGGGCGGCGCGCAGTCCGACTCGGATCTCAACGCGCACCTCGAATCCGTCGGCACGCCGCTTCCCGGCGTTCGGATCGAGATCCTCGACGCGGAGCGCCGGCCGCTCCCGCGCGGCGCCGAGGGCGAAGTGGCGATCGCGAGCCCGGCCGCCATTCGCGAGTACCCCGGCAATCCCGAAGCGAACGCGGCCTCATTCCACGAGGGCTTCTACCTCTCCGGCGACCTCGGCCGGATCGACGCGGACGAAAACCTCACGCTCACCGGACGCAAGAAGTTCCTGATCAACCGCGGCGGGTTCAAAGTCAACCCGCTCGAGGTCGAGGCGGCGATTCGGTCGCATCCGGCGGTGAAGGAAGTCGTCGTTCTCGGCGCGCCGGGACTTCACGGCGACGATGTCGTCCGTTGCGTGATCGTCGCCTCGGGGTCGTGCACGCCCGAGGAGATCGTCCGCCACTGCGGAGATCGCATCGCCGATTTCAAGATCCCGAGCCGGATCGAATTCCGCGACGCGCTCCCGAAGAGCGCGACCGGAAAGGTGCTCCGCCACGAGCTCTGACCAGCTCGCCTCGCGTGTTCCGAATCCTCGGTGCGTGATGTAGAATCGGTCCCCATGCCGCTCCTCCCCGGAACGAAGCTCGGGCCCTACGAGATTCTCGCGCCCGTCGGCGCGGGCGGAATGGGCGAGGTCTATCGTGCGCGCGACGCGCGTCTCCAGCGGGACGTGGCGATCAAGGTCATCCCCGCGACGCTCTCCGCGGACGCCGATCGCTTGCGCCGCTTCGAGCAGGAGGCGCGCGCCGCGGGCGCCCTCAATCACCCGGGCATCCTCGCGATCTACGATCTCGGCTCGCACGAGGGCGCGCCGTTCATCGTCTCCGAGCTTCTCGAAGGCGAGACGCTCCGCACACGGATCGGAGGAGCGCCGCTCCCGCCGCGGAAAGCGATCGACTTCGGACTCCAGATCGCGCGGGGCCTCGCCGCCGCGCACGAAAAGGGAATCGTCCACCGCGACCTCAAGCCGGAGAACGTGTTCGTCACGAAGGACGGTCGCGTCAAGCTTCTCGACTTCGGGCTCGCGAAGCTGACGCGCGATGACGGCGACGACCCCGCGCGCTCGCACGCCCCGACGATCGTCGCGGAGACGGGCGCCGGCATCGTTCTCGGCACGGTCGGCTACATGTCGCCGGAGCAGGTGCGCGGCAAGCCGGCCGACCACCGCTCCGACATTTTCTCGTTCGGCACGATCCTGTACGAGATGCTCTCCGGACAGCGCCCTTTCCGCGGCGAAACGTCCGCCGAGACGATGACGGCCATCCTGCGAGAGGATCCGCCGGAACTAACCGAGTCGCATCGCGATTTGCCGCCGGCCGTGGAGCGAATCGTTCGCCACTGTCTCGAGAAGAGTCCCGAGGAGCGGTTCCAATCGGCGCGCGACGTCGCGTTCTACCTCGAGTCGTTGTCTGGGCTGTCGGGGGCCGGGTCGGGAGCAGCCGCCGCACAAACTGGCAGCTCTGGACAGATTTCGACGATCGGGTCCGCAGCTCGCAAGGTTGCCGCAGTCCCCCTCCCCGTTGTCATCGGCCTCATCGTTCTCGCCGGCGCGGCGTCGCTGATCGCGGGTCGGCAGCTCGGCAGCGCGCGCCGGTCCGTCGACTCGGGAGACGCGCACGCCCCGTCGGCGGCGCGATTCACCCAACTGACCGACCAGTCGGGGGTCGAGATGTCGCCGACATTCTCGCCCGACGGCCAGCTCATCGCGTACACCGCGCTGATCGGCGCGAAAACGGACATCTTCCTCCAGCGCATCGGGGGGCAGAACCCGATCAACCTGACGAAGGACTCGGCCGAGGACGACCTCACGCCCGCGTTCTCACCCGACGGCCAGCGGATCGCGTTCCGTTCCGAGCGCGACGGCGGCGGCCTCTTCGTGATGGGCGCGACGGGCGAATCGGTGCGGCGGCTGAGCGATTTCGGGTTCGAACCGGCGTGGTCGCCCGACGGCCGGGAAATCGTCTGCGCGTCGGCGGACTACCCGAGCCCGCTCGCTCGTCCAGGTCGGAGTCAACTCTGGGGAATCGACGTGGCCAGCGGGAAAAGGCAACTCCTCTTCGGTGAAGACGCCGTGCAACCTTCGTGGTCGCCGCACGGAGACCGCATCGCCTACTGGGGGCTCCCGATGGGCGGCGGACAACGGGACATCTGGACCGTGGCCGTTCGCGAGTCCGCGACGGCGGCCGACGCGGTGCCCGTCACAAACGACGCGGCGCTCGATTGGAATCCCGTCTGGTCGCCCGACGGCAAGTCTCTCTACTTCTCCAGCGACCGCGGCGGGACGATGAATCTGTGGCGGGTCGCGATCGACGAGGCCTCAGGGAAGACGCTCGGGTCGCCGGAGCCGGTGACCGTACCGTCCGCCTGGTGCGGCTTGATGGCGATCTCGCGCGATGGGCGGAGTCTCGCCTACACGACCGTCGATTTCAGGACCGAGGTCCTCAAGATGGGCTTCGACCCGTCCAGCGGGACGGTCACCGGCCAGCCGAACTCGATCGTGAGCGGCTCGCGCGTCGTGACGTTCATCGACGTCTCCCCCGGCGGCGACTGGCTTGCCATGTCGTCGCTAGGAAGCCACGAAGATATCTGCACCGTGAGGTCCGATGGGACCGGCTTCCGCCGGCTGACCGACGACATCTTCAAGGATCGCCGACCACGTTGGTCACCCGACGGAACGAGACTGCTCTTCTATTCCGACCGCGGCGGCTCGTACGACATCTGGCAGATCAATTCCGATGGAAGTGGGCTAACCCAGATGACGAAGATGCCGGAAGGCGTCGATTCCTACTCGTACCCGATCTGGTGTCCGAACCGCCCAATCTTCGTATTCACGAATGATGCCGGCAGTTACTCGGCGGACCTGACGGGGTCTCTCGATGAACGGGGAGTCGAGCTGCTCCACGGCGTCGGTGGCGCGTTGAACACGTTTCAGGTAGAGGATTGGTCTCCCGACGGAGAGTGGATCGCCGGGAATCTCGGGGCCGAGAACCCCAAGGATGGAATCGAGGTCTACTCGATCCAGACCGGAACGATCGCGCCCCTCGTGCCGAACGCCGCCAACCCGTCGTGGCTCGCCGATAGCCGCCGGCTTCTCGCGCTCCGGGACGAGACCTTGATCCTTGTCGATAGCCGCACCAAGTCGACGCAGCCGGTTTTCTCCGTCGATCCGAGCCAGGCGATCATGGACCACAGTTTCTCCCGGGACAACCGGACGCTCTTCGTCATTAGCGGGACAAACGAATCGGACATTTGGATGCTTAGGATGTCGGGCGCGGCGGACGAGTCCGGAGCGCCCCAATGACGCTCGCCGCGGGAACGAAGCTCGGACCGTACGGGATCCTCGCGCCGCTCGGCGCGGGCGGCATGGGCGAGGTGTACCGAGCGCGCGACACGCGGCTCGGGCGGGACGTCGCGATCAAGGTGTTGCCGGCGCACCTCGCCGCGACGCCCGAGGTGCGCGCGCGGTTCGATCGCGAGGCGCGCGCGGTCTCCTCACTCAACCATCCGCACATCTGCACGCTGTTCGACGTCGGGCACCAGGACGGCGTCGACTACCTCGTGATGGAGCACCTCGACGGCGAGACGCTTGCGGCGCGGCTTGCGCGCGGGCCGCTCGCGACGCCCGATCTTCTGCGCTTCGCGATCGAGATCGCGGAGGCGCTCGACGCGGCGCACCGCGCGGGGATCGTGCACCGCGACCTGAAGCCAGGGAACGTGATGCTGACGAAGGGGGGCACGAAGCTGCTCGACTTCGGGCTGGCGCGCGCGACGGGACTTGGCGCGGCAGGCGCGGACGTCACGCAGTCGCCGACGGTCAGCCGCCCGCTCACGGCCGAAGGGACGATCGTCGGCACGTTTCAATACATGTCGCCCGAGCAGCTCGAGGGGGGCGAGGCGGACGCGCGGAGCGACCTGTTCGCGTTCGGCGCCGTGCTGTACGAGATGGCGACGGGCAAGCGCGCATTCGAGGGAAAGAGCCAGGCGAGCCTCATCGCCGCGATCCTCGACAAGGATCCGCCGCCGATTTCCTCCGTCGCGCCGCTTGCGCCGCCGGCGCTCGACCGAGTCGTCCAGCGGTGCCTCGCGAAGTCGCCCGACGACCGCTGGCAAACCGCGCGCGATCTCGCGAGCGAACTGAAGTGGGTGCGCGACGACAGCTCGGGGACGGGGCTGCCGGCCGTCGCCCCGTCGTCGGGGTCCGCGGCCGCGGACTCGGCCGCGCGTTCGCCCGCGCCCGCCTCGACGAGCGACGCCGACGACGACGCGGCGGCCGCGCGCCGCGCCAAAAAAGCCGCTGCCGGCCGCCGCCTCGCGACCGCCCTCGCGATCGTCGCCGCCGGGCTGGCCGCGACGAAGCAAGTGATCCGCCTCGTCAAGCCGCGCGCACCGCAGCTCAACGCGCAGATGACTCTTCGCACCGTGAAGCTCCCGCTCACCCAGGTCGGCTACCCGGGGTTCTCGCAGGACGGGAAGTGGATCGCGCTTCCGGCAGCGGACGAGACGGGGAAATGGGACGTCTACTTCATGAACGTCAACGGCGGCGAGGTGCGGAGGATCACGTCAGACCCCGGCTTCGCGGCGGATTACGCGGACGTCTCGCCCGACGGGAGCCAGGTCGCCTACGGCGTCGACGCGCCGACCGGCCGGAGCCAGATCCGCGTCGTCTCCTCCCTCGGCGGAGCGAGCCGGCTCGTCGCCGAAGATGGCACCGGGCCGCACTGGAGCCCGGACGGGGAGCGAGTCGGATACCAGTTGGTGCCTACGGAGTCTCGATCGGGGAAACTCGAACTGTGGAGCGTCCGGTCCGACGGGACCGACAACCGCGTTGATTACGTCGACAGCCTGTGTGCGAATATCGGCCGCATCTCGTTCTCCTGGTCTCCTGACGGGAAGCGGATCGCCTGGCTTCGTAGCTACCAGCTCGGCGGGTACCAGGAACTGATCGTGCGGACGCTCGCGACGGGAGAGGAGCGGCAGCTCACTCACGACCGGAAGAACATCGACGAAGTCTGCTGGACGCGGCAGGACGAGATCGTCTTCTCGTCGAACCGGGCTGGAAACTCGAACCTATGGATGGTGCGGGCATCGGGCGGACCGCTGGCGCAGGTGACGACGGGGATCGGGCCCGACATCGGGATGCGGATCTCCGCGGACGGGAAGACCCTCCTCTACTTGCAGACGCAGCCGATCAGTCACCTCTGGATCGCGGACGTCGAGACAGGAACCGCGCAGCAGGTGACCCATGACGACCTGAGGCTCGGCGGGGCCTCGCTCTCCCCGGACCGTCAGAGGATTGCGGTCTCGATCTTCGACCCCGATCCGATCCGAAGGGGCGGGCACGTCTTCGTCATGAACCGGGACGGGAGCGATCGCCGGCAGGTCACGGTCGGCGACGAGACGGCGACCGGGCCTCAGTGGTCTCCGGACGGGAAGTGGCTCGCGTACGTCTCCAACCAGGGGGCGGAATCGCCCGAGTCGACGAGCGTCTTCCTGATCGATCCGGCCAGCCCCGGCACTCCCCGCCGACTCGCGAGCTGCACGAGCGCTTTTTGGATCGACGACAGCACCCTCTCCGTCTCGACGAGGACAAACAGCTCCCGTCTCTCCCTGATCAGCGGGACGACTTCGTCGGTGTCGGAGGATTCGACCTTCGACCTCGATATCCCCGCCGAGTCGTATTCCGTCTACATTGACATCCATCGCGGCCGCGAGGGTGCGTGGTTGCGCCCGCGTAGCGGGGGCGCGGTCGGCGAGTCGGCCGCGCCGCGGCGCATCCTCCCGCTCTCCGTGCGTTTCTTCGGATGGCTCCGGGACGGGAACTACCTACTCTGCTCCAGGGACTCGGGCGCGATGTTCAAGCTCACGCTCCCCGAGGGCAAGGAGGAGCCGATCGCGGGGAGGTTCTCCGGCCTCACGCTCGCGTCGGGCGGAAGCACGAGCCGCGACGGCAAGGAGGTCGCCTACCTCGAGCCGCGGACCGCGTCGAAGCTCGTGCTGATCGAGAATCTGCGCTAAGGCCGCGGACTGCTGTAGAGTCGCGCGGTCGACTCACCGGTTGAGGAGGACGGACGCGCACGTGATCGGCAAGACGCTCGGCCACCATCGAATCCTCGCGAAGATCGGCGCCGGAGGGATGGGCGAGGTGTACCGCGCGCGCGACGAGAAGCTCGGCCGCGACGTCGCGCTCAAGATCCTGCCGCCGGAGCTCGCGTCGGATCCGGAGCGCCGCGCGCGATTCGAGCGCGAAGCGAAGGCCGTCGCCGCGCTCAACCACCCCGGCGTCGTGACGATCCACTCGATCGAGGAGGCCGACTCGATCCACTTCCTCACGATGGAGATCGTCGAGGGCGCGAACCTCTCCGAGCGGATCCCGCTCGGCGGGCTGGCGCTCGCGGAGTTCTTCGCGATCGCCGTTCCGCTGCTCGACGCGGTCGGCGCGGCGCACGAGAAGGGGATCGTCCACCGCGACCTGAAGCCGGACAACGTGCGGCTCACCAGGAGCGGCGAGGTCAAGGTCCTCGACTTCGGTCTCGCGAAGCTCGCGGAGAATCCCGCGGCGCGAGAGATGAGTCAGGTGCTCACGCAACCGGTGACGCAAGAAGGGCGCGTGATGGGGACGGCGCCCTACATGTCGCCCGAGCAGGCGCAGGGCTTGGCGGTCGATCATCGCTCCGACATCTTCTCGCTCGGCACGGTGCTGTACGAGATGGCGAGCGGTCAGCGGCCGTTCCGGGGCACTACGGCGCTCGAGCTCGGCTCGGCGATTCTTCGAGACAGCCCCGCGCCCCTGCTCGATCTCAATCCCGCGCTCCCCGAGCATCTCGGCCGGATCATCCGCCGCTGCCTCGAGAAGGATCCGCGGCGAAGGTTTCAGACGGCGCTCGACGTCAAGACCGAGCTCGAGGATCTGCGGGATGAGATCTCGGGGGTTGTGCGCGGGGCGCCGAGCACGGCGAGCGCGTCGGGCGCTTCGAGCGCATTGCGCGCGTCGAGCTCCGCCCACCTCCCTCTCGTGCCGGCGCGCCGATCGCGAGTCTGGATTCCGCTCGCGGCCGGCGCGGTCCTCGCTGTTGTCGCGGTCGTTTTCGTCGCGCGCGGACGAAACGCGGGGACCGACGCGCGCCGCGCGACCTCGGGGGCGGGCAGCGCGCGCGCGGGCGCCGCGCAGCCGTCCGCCGCGGCGCGCACTTCATCCGATTTGCCCGCAACCACTCCCGACCGCAAGATGATCGTCGTCCTTCCGTTCGAGAATCTCGGAACGCCGGACGACGCGTACTTCGCCGCCGGCATGACCGAAGAGTTCACGAGCCGGCTCGCGAAGGTGCGCGGCCTCGGCGTGATCTCGCGGACGAGCGCGGTCCAGTACGACCGCGCGGGCAAGACGCTCCGCCAGATCGGCGCGGACCTCGGCGTGGACTATGTGCTCGAGGGGACGGTGCGTTGGGACCGGAGCAGCGGCGACCGCGGCGCGGGCGCGAGCCGCGTTCGCGTCACGCCCCAGCTCATCCGCGTGTCCGACGACACGCACCTCTGGAGCGAGCAATACGACCGCACGATCGACGATCTCTTCGCCGTCCAGTCGGAGATCGCGACGAACGTGATCAAGAGCCTCGGCGTCACGCTGCTCGAGCCGGAGCAGCGGGCGATCGCGGCTCGCCCGACGGAGAACATGGACGCGTACCACGCGTACCTGCGCGGGATCGACGACTTGGAGAGCCCCGACTACTCGGAGGCGAGGATGCGGCGGACGAGCGCGGCGCTTGAGCAGGCCGTCGCGCTCGACTCGACGTTCGCGCTCGCGTGGGCCGCGCTCTCGCAAAACCACTCACGGATCCACCACTTCGGCTACGACCAGTCTCCTGAGCGTACCCGCAGCGCCGGTGCGGCCGCCGAGCGCGCGCTCGCGCTGCAGCCCGACCTGCCGGAGGCGCAACTCGCATTCGGCTACTATCACTACTGGTGCTTCCGTGACTACCCGCGGGCGCTCGCCGCCTTCGCGGAGGCGGAGAAGGGACTGCCCAACGACACCCGCGTGATCGCGGGGGTCGCCTACATCTTGCGCAGACAGGGCCGCCTGGAAGACGCGATCGCGCAGATCGAGAGGGCCATCGAGATCAGCCCTCAGGAGGCACGTCTCTCGCTGCATCAAGGCGAGACGTACGGTTGGCTCCGCCGGTTCGACGAGGCCGACCCGTACCTCGATCGATCGATCGTGCTCGATCCGGACCAGACACAGGGCCACGCGTTCAAGGCGTTCGGGCGGTGGGGTCGCGGGGATCTCGCGGCGGCCCGGACGGTGCTGACTTCGATGCCACGCAGTGACGCGAATCACGAGACGATGTACTGGTGGATGCAAGGCATCTTCGAGCGGCGTTACGACGACGCGCTCGCGGTGCTGGCGTCGTCCCCCCTCTCCGCGATCGAGGACCAATTTCAGTACCTGCCGAAAGCGCTCCTCGAGGCGGAGGCCCTTCGCCTCAAGGGCGACTCGGCCGGAGCGAAAGCCGCATTCGCCGTCGCGCGAGATTCGTTGGAGCACGAGCTGCGGGAACGCCCCGACGACCACCGCGTCCACAGTTCCCTCGGGGTCGCTTACGCCGGGCTCGGTCTTCGGGAGGAGGCCGTCCGCGAGGGGGGGCGCGGCTACGAGGCGTACCCGCCTTCGAAGGACGCGTTGATCGGTCCGTTTCGCGTCGCGGACCTCGCGCTGATCCACACGATGCTGGGCGACAAGGACGCAGCTCTCGACGCGCTCGAGCAGCTCGCAGCGGGGCCGTCCGGTCAGGTGCTGTTCCTACAGGTTGATCCGCGGTGGGATTCGCTTCGGGGGGAGCCGAGGTTCGCGAAGCTTTCCGAGCGGGTGGCCCCCGTGGAAGTCACGTCTCATCGATTGACTGATAACTAACGATAAAGCGACTTCACCCCTCCCCAGGTCCCCCGCTCCGTGCCAGTTTCGCAGGGGATGCAATTCGCCGTCACGAAAATGCCGAAGCGTCCGCAAGTCGGGCCCTGCGAGTCGACCACTAGCGTAAGTGGTTGCGTCGAGGAAAGCACCACGAGAGCGTCGATGACTTCGGGCACGCCGACTCCCGGATTGTCGCTTCCGACTACGCATGATGCGAGGGGATTCGAGCAGTCTTGGAGAAGGTAGATGGCGCCGTCGAACGGGGCGCCGTCACAGTAGTCGAGTTCAACATGGATCCAGCAGGGCGGACAATCATCGGGATAGCGTAGAAGCAGCTGCAAGTCGGGCCCAGGTGCAGACCTTCCAGTGCAGCTATTCAATGGTCCGAGATCGAAGTCATTTGAAGCGCCGCACAGCGTGGAGTCCAGAGAAATGGATGGCAGCAGAATGAAGATGGGTGGGGCGCAGGCGTCTCGGAAGACGTCGAGGTAGACGCCCGAGCACGGCTGGGCCAAAGCGCGCATTGGGGCTGCCATTGTAACTGAGGCGACTAGGACCGCCAACACTGACTCACGCAACTTGGGTTGTATCAACATGGGCTCCCTTTCGTGTGCGGACGCTGCAACTGCCTCTATCCGTACCGTTCGTCACCAATCTGTCATCTGACAATTTGTACTCTCTGAATTGCGCTGCCACCGCGTGAGCCTTCAAGTCGCGCAAAGTAGAGCCCGGGCGCGGATTGATTGCCTCTGGCATCCTCTCCGCGCCAAGTGACCTCTCGCATTCGTCCGATTCTGTCAGGATTCTGAAAGACCCGAACCAATCTGCCCGTGACGTCATAAATCGCGATGCGAATGGCGCCGTTGTCGTCTTCGCCGTCGGGCATCGAAAGAGCGATTCTGGCCGAAACGGAGAACGGGTTCGGTGTGGTCTTCTGGATCGAGAGGGTGGGCGATTGCGCGCCGCGGTGCCCGCCACCATACCCGCCCCACTTCAGATTGGGCCACCAACCCCACGGCACCGAGAGGTTCGTTACTGTGTCGCATGGCGCCAGCGAGATCTGGTTCGGCAATGGCGTCGACGCGACCAAGAATAGATCTCCGTCCTCAGCGAGGAGATCTTCGTGGCTCCGGGCGTTCCATGAACAATTCTGCGCGTAGAGCGTCCCCACAAATTCCTCCGTCACCTTCACGAAGACCGAATCCGGATTCGTCCATGCCGGGTTCCAGAAGTAATTATTCCCGCCCTGGTAGGTCGGCGGGTTCGACGTCAGTTGCTTTCCGAATACCGGCCGCCCGTCGCTCGATCGGATGCCTACGTCGAAAAGGTACGCGCCCGTCCAGGCCACGGTCGTGTTGCGTGCCTCGCTGAAGTCGTACGCGCAATGTACGCTCACGAGTTCGTTTCCGCGGATGTCTGCCGCGTCTCCTCCACCCACCGTGATCCTCGTAGACGGGTTGCCCCCGATCGACTCCGAGAGATTCAATTCCAGCCCCGTTTGATCGATGTACTTTAATGAGTTCGAGTAGAATCGCAGCGTGTCCGCGAGGGTGCTGCTGCCCTCCTCGACGACAATCCCCTTCTGAACAAAGCACGTATCCCCTGCCGTCCCGGGTGTGCAGACTGTCGTTCGATCACCGCCGAAGAAGTTCCCGACGACATCGAGCGCAAGTGCCAGCCCGCTGGGGCCCACGATCTTGAGCTGCGTCCCGCCTTGAGCGCTCCCGGTCAACGGCGGCGGGAGGCTGAACTTGTTCATACGCACAATGTTCGTGTCGACAACACCACCCGACTTCTCGAGGTAAATCCCGTCTGAGTTTTGCTGAACCACATTGCCCGTGATAGCAAGCCCCTGCGTCGATTTCACCCAGAGCCCTTCGAACTCGCAGTCGTGAACGCGAGAATGCTTGACGTAGCAGGCGTTCGCGGCTCCGCTCTTGATCTGAACACCCTGCGACGCGTAGCCAATATCGCAATAGTCGAGCTGCACCGTGCCGCCAGCTTTCACGACAATCCCGGTCCATTGGCCAGGCTCGGGTGTCGATAGCGCGGCGTACCAGGGCGTCTTGAGACGGCTCGCGTCGTAGGCCGACGTGAAGCAGATCGAATCGTTCAAAGCGCCGAGTGCGATCAGCGCACCCTGCACTTTGATCTCTATTCGATTCGCGTCATTGCCCGTGCCCTTGTGGAACTGATCGTGCCAGGGAGTCATCACGACGGTCGTACCAGGAAGGATACAGAGCGTGTCTCCCGGATCGATGATCAGGTCAGAGTGCAGCCGCACAATCCCCGACCAGGTCGTATTGATGTGCAGGTGATCCCAGGCGGGGTAGTCGACAACGAAGTCGGCGAGCATCGCCTGCGCTAGAGCCGAGTCCTCGCGAATGTTGATGATCCCGATCGAGGAGAGTGAGTCGTTCGTGCTGTCGGCCAACGTGCCGGTTTTCGGCCGATATTCGCCCGTTCCGGGATTCGTGTAGGGCGCGAAACAATTGCTCGTCGAATCATGACTGCTCCAGAAATGCCGCCAGCTCCAGGCGCCCATGCTGTCCGGGCCGCCGCCAGCCGGGCTAAAGTTCAGGCGATCCCACCCGCCCGGACCAAAGGGTAGTGGCTGTTGGTCCTGGATGACTCTGAAGCCGGCGGCGGTGCTCGTCGCGTCGTAAACCCCACTGGCAGCTTCCACATCGACCCGTGTGACGTATTTGAGTTGACCGGCATCTCGAGTCGGCGGGATTGTTGTTTCGCCATTCTCTCTAATTTCGTTCACATGATAGATGACAAGTCCGGAACCCGGGAGCGTGTTCCTCGGGGCCGGCCCGGCGCCGCAGGGCTTCGGATGGTTCGGGTCGCCCCAGAAGTTAACGGGATCTTCCCAGAACGAAGCTCTCTGTCGATTCTCTACGAGGAAGTATTCCGGCCGCTGCCCCGGGCACGGACATGACAGCGAACCTACCTGGCTATCCACTGGGACCACGTAAAGGTCGCCGAGATCGTTCCAGGCTCGAAAAGGCCGGATCTGCTGATTGGCCAGATTCGACGTGACAAGGGTCGCAGATTGCCAGCCAGCACGGTACCGATGGAACCCGGAAATGATCGTACTCCGCGGAAAATTGTTCGAATCCATGGTGTCGAATCCGTCCGCGTTCTGGAGATGGCGCCCGCTACAGAGTTCGACGTCACAGCCATAGTACGCGTCCCCAAGGACGAGGTGGCCCCATTCGTGTTCGAGGGTCTGGACGGCTCGCCAGAAATCTTCGGCGTCCATCGCGATGCCGCGCCTGCCATCTATTCGAACCGGTGCGCCATCGACAGAGTCTCTCGTCGCATAGCAGGTACGGATACTATCGCCCTCGCCTGGAGGCCCGGCGCCTCCAAATCTGGGAAAGAGTTCGGCAGTGCTTGGCCCAAGTTCGTTGCCCGCCATCCAGCGGTACAAGAGAATGATCGGCATATCGACCCAAAGATCGCCGTTGGAATCGAATTTTGGATCAGCAAAGTTCACCACTGAATCAACTGCGGCAAGCACCTCAACATTTGAATAGAACTGGCCGTCCCCATCGTTGGGATTCCCGTCCCATTCATCGTACGTGCTGGCGCTATATTTCAGCCGAACCGTCTTTTCAAATGGCTTGCCATAAACAATCTGCCGGCCCCCTGACATGTCGTAGTAGAAATGCGTGACGTCTCCGCGGTAGGGAAAGGTCGACAGCACTGCCGGGTCGAATGCGACCGTCGTGTCAGGCGCGAGGAGGATGTTAGCATAGCTCGGCAGCGCGCTGTCACCGCTTATCGGCCAAGTGTAGGAAGGGTAGTTCGGGTTGTCAGTGCATCCATTGTTGGAGTTGTCTGGGTTCAACTTCACGAAGATTAGCAGAACCTCGGTCGTGTCAATCGAGTTCACAGAAGCGAGCGGGGAGGGAGTCAGACAATAATTGGGGTTGAGGAGCGATTCGTTCGGATCACTCGGCTCCTGGCAAATGAACGGCTCGTCAGCAGGCGTGTAGACGGCGCCGAATGCAAGGCTGAGGCTGATGAGGGCGACGACCAGAACGGGACGGCTACGAGCAGGTTGCCGCTCCATCTCGCGCCGCCTCATTCTGCGTCGGCGTACCGGATTTCAATCCGGAATGCCGCGTTTGAGGAGAGGGCTCCACGAATCGAATCGTCGTATCCGTCACCCTCGTCCCCGAGCGGCTTCAAGATCAGGCCGCGATTCGCGATTGCCTCGTCAGCGAACGCTCGGAAGATTGAGCCTGCATCGATCAGTACTTCGCCCTCGGAGTGTCCCGATGGGAAGAAAGTGAATCGCGCGGATGCGCCCGTACTGATATCTCCGCCGGGCGCCGTCCATGGCGAATTCCACGTGGGCGTCCCGGGGCTCCAATCCGTGAGGATTGGCCGAAGCTCAAAAGTGGTGAGGCGCGTCGGACGCGGGACAGAAAAGGCGATGCTCGCTCCGAGAACATCCTGACCTGAGAGGAAGCTGAGATCCGGGAGCGAGAGCAGAATCCGACTCCCGCCTTCTGGCGCCTCGATCGCGGCAACCGCGATCGGCGTTAGAACGATGCGTTCAGCGGCGTGAGCAGGCTTTCCAGGAGAGCTATTGAACCAGACGAGGAGAAACGCTGCAACTACTTGCCCCCCCCCCAACTTGCGTCGCAACGCGCGGCGATGACTCGGGCAAGCCTTTCGGTTCATCGGATGACCTCCTTGTCGGGGGGAGAGGCTCTGTCCGCTGGGCTGCGCGGATCCGAAGGAACGAGCGCGAGGATACGACAAGCGTCGAGTTGACCGCAAGCGGATTCTCAGCCTCTCTCGCGATGCTCCCTCTGCGCCTCGAGTACGGAGCTTGGCGCTCCCGCTCTCCCCTTCTTCCGAATCCTGTACAAATAGCACGCAAATCCCCACATCACGAGGACGAGCGTGACGAGGATTCGGTAGAGGAGGACGGTCGCCGTCGCCACGGCCTTCGGGACGCCGAATGCGCCGCTCGCGGCGGCGGTCGAGAGGTCGAACACGCCGAGGCCGAGCGGCACGAGCGAGAGGACGCCGGCGAGGTACGGCACGAAGAACGACACGAGGACCATCGGGAGCGTGGCGTTGACGCCGAGCGCGCGCAGCACGCCGAAGTACTGCGATCCGCCGATCCCCCACATCACAATCGAAAACGCTGCGGAGAAAACCGTGATGCGCGCGTTCTGAAGGAGCGCGACAACTTGTAGCCAAATCGCGGCGATTTGGTCGCCGCGCTCGCGCGACAGGACGCGCCGGACGACGAGCCGCGGGATCGCCGAGGCGAGGCGCGGGCGGCGCGCGACGAGGAACACGGCCAGCGCGCCGCCGATCCAGACCGCGGCGACTCCCGCGGCGAGCGCGGCGCCGTGCAGCTTGAGCGCGACGAGCGCGGTCAGCGCCAGGAGCGCGAGGATCACGAGGTCCCAAACCTTCTCGAACAGGACCGTCGCGAAGCCGGTCACGCGATCGACGTCGAGCGTGATGACGCGGCCGAACTCGCCGCTCGTCCCGGGCGTCACGAGCCCGAGGAAGAACCCGGCGGAAACCGACGAGAAGATCGTGCTGAATCGGATGCGAGCGCCGGCGTGACGGAGAAGCGCGCGCCAGCGGATCGCCTTGAGGAGGACCGTCACGGCGTTCGCGCCGACGACGAGGAGAAGCGGGCGCTTCGGGACTTCGTGCAACAGCCGCATCGCCTCGTCGAGCGGGATGTTCAAGAGGTACAGAACGCAGAGCCCCGTCCCGAACAGAAGGAGCGCGACCGTCTTCTTCGTCATCGGCGTCTGCCCCTCGGTTTGCGCGGCGTGGCGCGGTCGGTGACCACGGCGCGGTCGGCGAGCGCGGCGACGCGCGCCCGGCGCCTCGTGAAGCGCGCGCCGGCCCATCCTGCCCCGGCGAGCCCGGTCGTGGCGAGCGCAATCGCGAGCGGGAGCGGGAACGGGCGCGCGAGCGGGAGCTTGGAAGCGCCGACGAGAATAAACGGCGCGCCGGCGCCCGCCGCGAGCGCCGCCCGCTGAGCCCGCGCGAGCGCGAGCGCCGCATCGCCTCCTGTCGATCGGAGCGCGCGGTAGAACTCGCGCACGACCTCCGCGGTCCGGTCCGATTCGCGGCCGCTCGGCGCGCTCGGCGGCGCGCCGAGCGTCACGAGGACGGATCGCGCGCCAGCCGCGAGGATCGCGCTCGAGAGCGCCACGACGCCGTCCGAATCCGCGCCGGCGCGCCTCGACAGGTTCGCGTCGCATCCGGACAGCGCGACGAGGTCCGCGGCGAGCGGGAGCGCGAGGATCTCCGGGACGCTTAGGAACCCGTCGTCGCCGGTCGAATCGTCGGCGGCGAGCAAGATCCCCGAGTTGAGCGGCCGCTCGGCCTCCGCCACGGCGTGCGTCGCGAAGTGAAGAAACCGGTAGCGCGCTGCCTCGCGTTTCGCGCGCCCCTCGGTCGCCCCGCCGGCGAAGAGAGTTTCCCCGCGGAAAAGACGCGCGACCGCGTTGGCTTCGGCCTCTCCGCCAGGGAGCGCACCGAACTTCCGGCCGGTCGCGCCGCGCGCGAATGACGACGGGATCGGCGCTGAATCCCGGAGTTCCGGATTTCCGAAGGCGAGCATCGTCTCAGGGGCTCGCGCGCGGGTCGCGTCGGCGCCGGCCGCGAGCGCGGTCGCGGACGGAGCGAACGAGAGGATCGCGTCCTCGACGAGGAATCGAGGCCCAGCGCCGGCCGCGGCGACGGGGAGCGCGCCGAACGGCAGCGCCCACAACGATCCGTCGGGGACGATGACTACGCGGACGTTTTTCCTGAGACGGTCCCTGATCGGCCCGAGCAGAAGCGCGGACAGCTCGCGGGCGGCCTCCGATGCGTTCGCGTTGCGCGCGGCCTCCGGGGCGCTCGCTTCGCCGCCCGCCGTCTCCCCCGCGTTCTCGAATGGCGCGCGAAAACTTCGGACCATGTCGGCGATCGCTTGGCGGCTCGCCGCGATCGGCACGACTCGGATCTCGCTCCGCTCGACGACGAACAGAACGCCGCGTTCGCGCCCCAAGAAATACTCGAGGAGGATGCCGTCCTCTGGCACGACGCGCGCCTGGATATCAGCGAGATCCCGCGGAGCGGTCAGTCCGAGCGCGGCAGCCGCCGCCCGATTCTCGGCGGACGCCGCCGCCCGGAGCGCGCCCGCCGCCGCCGCGATCGAATCGCGCGCGGCGACGATCGACGCGATGACGGTCGAGTCGGGCTGCGGCTTCGCCCATTCCGCGGCCAAGGCGCGGCGCGTGCGCGCCCGACCGCGCGCGAGTCGCGCCTCTTCGTCGCGCAGCGCGGGCGAGAAGCTCGCAAGCGCCGTCGCTCCGCCTCGCGCGAGCAAGTCGGGAAATGCGCGCGAGTGCGCCCGCTCGGAGATCTCGAACGCAGCGGACACTGCCGTCGCCCGCGCCGCGGCGGAGTCGCTCGCCCGGCTCGCCTCGCCCGCCTCGCTCGCCGACAGCAAGATCGCCTCTTCGTACGCCGATCGCGTCCCCGACCAGAGAAGGATTCGCTCCGCGTCGCCCTCTCGACGCGCGTCATTCTGATCGAGCCGCGCGATCGCGTCGCGGCACGCCGCAAGCGCCGCGTCGAGTTGGCCGCCGGCTGCGAGCGCGCGGGCGGCCCGCACGCCCGCTTCCACCTCCGCCGCGACCTCGCCCGAAGCGCGCGCCAGCTCGCTCGCGCGCGCCAACTCGCGCGCGGCCTCCTCCGCCTCGCCGCGCGCGGCAGCGGCGGCGCCGAGACCGACGCGCGCCCACGACTCGAGGTTCGCGCGCCCCGTCCGCTTCGCGGCGGCGGCGACTCGCGAGAAAACGCCCGCGGCGTCATCAGCGCGCCCGGCGCCGAGAAGGATCGCCCCCTCGTTCACGCCGGCGGCGAGCGCGTCGCCCATCCGATCGAGCGAGCGAAACAACTCGTGCGCCGCGGTGACCGCCGCCAAAGCGCTGTCGATCTCGCCCTCCGCGAAGTTGTCAGTCGCGAGCGCGGCCAGCGCGGTCGCCTCACGGCCCGAGTCCTTCGCCGCGCGCGCGGCGGCGACCGCGCGCCCGTGCAGCTCCGCCGCCCGTGCTGCATCGCCGAGCCGCGCGTACGCATCGCCCATCTCCGCGAGGATCGAAGGAAGGGCGGACGTCTCGCCCAGTCCCTCCTCGATCGAAAGAGCGCGAGCGAGCGCCGCGATTCCGCCGGGAGGGTCGCCCGCTTCGGCGAGGAGCCGTCCGAGACGGGAGAGGATGACGGCCTGAAGACGCCGATCGCCCATCGCCGTCGCTCGATCGAGCACGTCGCCGTAAACGCGAATCGCTTCCTGCGCGTCCCCTTGCTCCTCCCGCGCGGACGCGACGTTCATTAGGATCGGCGCCTCGACGGCGTTCATCCCGAGCCGGCGGACCTCGGCGAACGCTTCGCGGTAACGCGCCTCGGCCATCTCGATGTCGCCTCGCGCCCGCGACGAGTTGCCGAGATCGTTGAGCAGGCGAGCCGCGAGGACGCCGTCGCGCAAACCGAGCGCCGCCTCGCGGGCCGCGCGAAAGCTCGAATCCGCCGCGGCGAACGCGCTCCGCTCCACGCGCGCGATCCCGATATTCCGGAGGAGATGGACACTCAACTCGCGATCGCCTTCGCGCTCCGCCAACGCGAGCGCGCGCCCGTACAGCGTGTCCGCTTCGGCGTAGCGGCCGATCGCGTAGTGCGTCGTGCCGAGACCGTTCCACGCCTCCGCCGCGAGCGTCGGATCGCCCGCCTCGTCCGCCAGGCGCACAGTCCTACGGTATGCATCGATCGCCTCGAGTGCGCGCTCCGCCACGTACTCGCCCTGCGCCGCGCGGAATGCGTCGGCCGCTCGCCGCCGCAGCACGACTTGAGCGGGCGTCATCCGCGCAGCGCGGCCGACGACCCGCACGTAGAACGAATCGCCGACCGCGTCCACATACCGGTCGGCGACGAATTGCGCCAGGAACAGCTCGGGCGCCTCGCTTCGCTCGAGGTAGGCGGTGAGGCTGCGGCGGATTGCCTCGCGCGCGAGGCTCGGCTGCGCGCGCAGCATCCTCGTGACGACGACAGAATTCTGCGCGCGAACGGCGTCCTCGATCCGCGTGAAGGACGTGTCGGCGGGCTCCCCGCCGCCAGGCGCGTTCGGAAGAACAACGGGAGCGAGAAGGACGAACGCGAGCTTCGAGATTCCGATCGGAATCGTCACGCCGAACCACCTCCGGATCAAATCGAGTGCGCGATCGTACCGGATCTTCGCGCGCGCGGAAAGCCGCGTGTGCTATTCTCCCGCGCATGCTTTCGCACACGGGCCGCGCCCGCCGGCTCGCCGTCTCCCATGCCGCGCCGCTTGCCGCCGCCGCGTGCGCCCTCCTGCTCGCCTCCATCGCTTCGCCCGTCGCGGACGCGCGCGCCGACGACGAGCAGCGCGCCGCGGCGAGGCCCGACGCGGCAGCCGCTGCTCAGCGCGCGATCCTTCCGCCGCCGGTCGCGTGGAACGGGAAGAGCCGCGCGCTCGCAGTCCCCAAGAGCGACCCGTGGGCTACGCCGTTCGAGAAGAGCGGGCTGTTGCGCACGCCCCGCTACGCGGAGACGGTCGCCTGGCTCCAGCGGCTCGCCGACGCCTCGCCCGATCTCGAGATCGTGTCGATCGGGAAGAGCGCCGAGGGGCGCGACATCTGGATGGTCATCGCCGCGGCCGGCGGCGCGCTCACGCCCGAGGCGCTCCGCGCGTCGGGCAAGCCGACCGTGCTGGCGCAAGCGGGGATCCACGCCGGCGAGATCGACGGGAAAGACGCGGGAATGATGTTCCTGCGCGACGTGACCGTCCGCGGGACGAAGCGCGACCTCCTCGAGCGCGCGAATTTCCTGTTTCGTCCCGATCTTCAACGTCGACGGTCACGAGCGGTTCTCGGCGTTCACGCGGATCAACCAGCGCGGGCCCGAGGAAGCCGGATGGCGCACGACCGCGCGGAATCTCAACCTCAACCGCGACTACGCGAAGCTCGACACCCCCGAGATGCGCGCGATGATCGGTGCGATCAACGCGTGGGCGCCCGACCTGTACGTGGACCTGCACGTGACCGACGGGAGCGACTACCAGTACGACATCACGTGGGGCTACAACGGGACGTACGCGCACTCGCCATCGATCGCCGGCTGGCTCGATCGGAGTCTGTCGCCCGCGCTCGCGCGCGACCTCGCCGCGATGGGACACGTGCCAGGGCCGCTCATCTTCCAGATCGACAACCGCGACGTGATGAAGGGGTGCGCTGAGGGCGTGACGCCGCCGCGCTTGTCAACCGGTTACGGCGATGCGCGCCATCTCGCGTCGATCCTCGTCGAGAACCATTCGCTCAAGTCGTACGACCGGCGCGTGCTCGGGACGTACGTCCTGCTCGAGAGCGTCGTGCGGACCGCCGGCGCGGACGCCGCGGGTCTGCGCGATGCGACCGCCGCCGACCGCGCGCGCCACCCCGCCGAAGTGACGCTCTCGTGGAAGGAACCCGAGGGGAAGAGCCCGGACCTTCGCACGTTCCTCGGGATCGAGTCGCGTCTCGTGCTGTCGGCGATCTCCGGCACGATGCGCGTCGAATACACGGGAAGGCCGATCACGGCGTACGTTCCATTCCACGTCGAGTCGGAGCCCGCGGTGACCGTGTCGAGACCGATCGCCTACTGGATTCCGCCCGTGTGGCACGAGGCGGTCGAGCGACTCGCGCTCCACGGGATCGCGTTCGAGCGGATTGCAGAGGAGCGCGCGCTCGACGCGGAGGTCTACCGGATCACTGATGGCAAGATCGACGCGGCGCCGTTCGAGGGACGGCCGCAGGTGACGGGGACACCCGTCGCGGAGCGGCGGCGGATGACGTTCGCGCCCGGCTCCGTTCGCGTACCGACCGATCAGCCGCTCGGCGATCTCGCCGTCCTCTTGCTCGAGCCGCGCTCGGACGATTCGCTGTTCCGCTGGGGGTTCTTCCTCGAGTCGTTGCAGCGGACCGAGTACGCCGAGGCGTACGTCCTCGAACCGATGGCCGAGCGGATGCTCGCCGCCGACCCCGCTCTGCGCGCCGCGTTCGAGAAGAAACTGATCGACGACCCGAAGTTCGCCGGGAACGCGGACGAGCGGCTCGACTTTTTCTACCGGCGAACGCCGTTCTACGACGACCGCTGGGGAATCTACCCGGCGGCGCGAGAGGTGCCGGGAGAGCGCGTGACGAAAGGCTCGTAAGGGATCGGGCGGGCGATGACGTCCTTCGGCGCCATACTCCGGACGTCCGCCGTGCTCCTCGTCGGAACCGTCCTCTCGAAGGGCGCCGTCTTCGTGTCGATCCTCCTGATGGCGCGGCGTCTGGGGGCCGAGGACTTCGGAAAGTTTTCGTTCCTGTTCGCGTACGTCGCATTCTTCGCGCTGTTGGCCGATGCGGGAATCGAATCGGTGGCGATCCGCGAGGCCTCCCGGGAGCGCGGCGACCCCGGAGTTTCCCTCGGCGACGCCATCCTGTTACGCGCGATCCTCATCGCAGTCGCCGTCCCGCTCGCTCTGTTCTTCCATCCGGCGATCCGCGGCCATGGAGGTTCGACGGGACTTCTCTTGATCGCCTGCGGATCGCTGCTCGTTTCGAACCGCGCCCCGTCGCTTCGATCTCTCTTCACCGTTCCGTACAGGATCGCGCTCCGGCTCGAAGTGCCGGCGCTCCTCGGCGCGCTGAGCGAGGTCCTTCTGCTCGTCCTTCTGTTCGCGACGCTCGACCGCGGCGGGCTGACCGCGGCCGTCTCCGCGCAAGTGCTCGCCCCGCTCCCTTTCGCGTTCCTCCTCGTCGTGCTGTCGGCCAGGATGACGCGGCCGATCTTCCGGCCGGACTGGAGACGCCTCGTCGCGCTCCTGCGGACGACTCTTCCCCTGTTGAGCGCGCTCGTCCTCAACGTCGTCCTGACGCGAGTCGATCTCCTTCTCCTCGAGCGCCTGCGCGGGCCGGCGGAAGTCGGGCTCTACGCGGCGCCCGTCCGTCTTGCCGAGGTTCCGACGCTCCTTCCCGTGCTCCTCCTGACATCGATCTACCCCGTCTTCGTGGCGAACCACCCGCTCTACCCGATGCGGACGGAAGCCCTCTTCCGCGGATGCCTGCGCATTCTCGTCGGCCTCGTCGTGCCCGTCATCTTGCTCCAAGCCACGCTCGCGAAGACGCTCGTCACCGGCCTCTTCGGCGCGGAGTACGGCGCGGGCGCGGCCGTCCTCCCCGTGCTCGCGGTCTGCGAGTTCTTCGTGTTCGTCGACATCATCCTTTCGTCGCGGCTTCTCGCGGCGCACCTCGAACGAAGGATCCTCGTCGTCGTTCTCGCCGCGCTCGTCACGAACGTCGCCGCGAACCTGATCCTCATCCCGGCGCACGGGGCGGTGGGAGCGGGCTACGCGACTCTGCTCGCGTACCTGACGCGATTCGGGATGACGTTCGTGTTCCGCGACACGCGCCTTGCGGCGCGGCAAGCCTTGGCGGCCGTACTTCCCTCCGCCGCCGCGGGTACGGCGACGGGGCTCGCCTTGTTCTGGTTCATCTCGACCGGGCGCTCGCCAAGCCACGCGCTCCTCCCCGGGATCGCTCTCTACTTCATCCTTCTCGTCCTGTTCCGCGGCGCATCGATGAGCGATTGGCGGGCAATCAAAGAGAGCCGCAGCACGGTCTCTCCCTCATGACGCGGCTTTCGATCCTTCTGATCGACTGCGACAGTATCCGAACGGCCGAGCGTCGCAAAGCGGAGCGCCTCGCATCGCGCGCGGAAACCGACGTTCATCTCCTCGTCCCGCATCGCTACGCGGGCCTGCCGCTTCGACTGGAGCCCGGAGAGCCCGTGGGCTATCGACTCACCGTCGGTCGTCTCGTCGGTCGCGCTCCGGCGCGCACGCTCTTCCTCGATGGCCTCGCGGCCGCGCTTCGCGAGAAACCCGACGTCGTTCACGTGACCTCCGACGAGCCGTTCCTTCTCACGGCGCAGGTCGCCCGCGCCGCGCGCCGGCATGCGCCGGACTCGATCTTCACGTTCCATTCGTGGGGAAATCTCCTGTTCACGCGCCGCGTACACCCGCAGCGACTCTCACTCCTGTACGAGATCGACACGCGTCTCGAAGCCGGCGTTTTCCGGCGCGCCGCGGGGGCGGCGATCCGCAATCGCGAGGCGGGGCGCGTGCTGCGCGCGCGCGGATTTCGCGGGCGGATCGCATACATTCCGTGGGGCACCGACGTCGAAACGATGGAGCGAGGGCGGCGCGGACGCGGGCGCGAGCGGTTCGGGCTCTCAGGACGCGTCATCGGCTACCTCGGTCGGTTGACGCCGGAGAAGGGAGTGGGCGATCTCATCGACGCGTGTCTGACGCTCGGGGGTGAAACAACTCTCGCCGTCGCCGGCGAGGGGCCGATGAAATCCGTGCTGGCCGAGCGCGCGCAGCGGGAGGGCGCGAAGCTCACGCTCCGACTCCTCGGGAATCTCCCCCACGACGGCGTTCCGGATTTCCTTGCGTCGCTCGATGCTTTGGCCCTCCCGTCGCGGACGACGCGGCTGTGGAGCGAGCAGTTCGGGCGCGTCCTCGTCGAGGCGATGGCCGCCGGCACACCCGTCGTCGGTTCGAGCTCCGGCGCGATTCCGGAAGTGATCGGCGACGCCGGGCTCGTCTTCCCCGAAGGCGACGCGGCCGCGTTAGCCGAGGCGCTCGCCGGCATCGCGGCCGACGCGCAGCTCCGCGACCGCCTCGCGGCCGCCGGCCGAGCCCGCGCGAAAGCCGAGTTCGGTTGGGAGGCGTTCGCGTCCCGCTCGGTCGCGTTTTTCCGGAGTCTTCGCGGCGAGGCGACGGCAGGCGACGCTTTCGAAGAGTTCGCGTGAGGAGGAGAGGCACCCGATGATCGATCTGTGCACCGGAGTGCTGGCCGATGTGGACCGCGCGCTGCGGAGAGAGACAGCGCGCTTGAGCTCGCGCGGCCCGGCGCCGCGACTTCTGCTCGACGTCGGCTGCTGGGACGGCGTCGCAACGGCGCGCTATTCAGCGATCCTCGGATGCGCCGCGTGCGGGATTGAGGTGTTCGCCGGACCGGCCGCCAGCGCCCGCGAGCTGGGAATCGAGGTCGCCGAGATCGACCTCGAGCGCGAGCCGTTTCCGTGGGGCGACGAGAGCTTCGACGTCGTCGTCGCGAATCAGGTGTTCGAGCACCTCAAGAACATTTGGCTTCCGATGTCGGAGATCTTTCGTGTCATGCGACCCGGCGGCGCGCTCATCCTCTCCGTGCCGAATCTCGCGAGCTTGCACAATCGAATCCTGCTCGCCGCCGGCGGTCAGCCGACATCCATCCGCACGCTCGGTCCGCACGTCCGCGGGTATACGCGGCGCGAGATTCGCAAGTTCGTGACGCTTGGCGATCGGTTCGAAGTGGTGCGAGCCTTCGGCGTTGGATTCTATCCGCTCCCGGCGCGATGGGCGCGGCCGTTCGCGGCGCTGTGGCCGGGCGCGAGCCACACGTCGGTGATCGTCGGGCGCAAGCGCGCGGGCGCCGGGCGATCGCCCTGGCTTGCGCGCATCGAGGACGACCTCGCCTCGGGGATTCAGACGTCCTATCTCTGAGCGAACCGCCGCACCGCCGTCACCACCACTCCCCCCTGCCGCCGCGGAGAAGGTCGCTGACGCCAGCGAATGCCCGAGCCGCCTCGGACCAGCGGCCGCGTCTCGCGTACTCGTACAGATCGCGCGCCACGAGACACGGAAAAAACCCAAGGAAGAGCGCGGCGCGCTGGAGCCCTTGCGCATGCCGATCGAAAAGGAGAAGCCGATTTCGCCACCGGTAGAACGACTTGAGCGGACCGTACTGATCGCCGCCGGTAACCGAGCCGAGGTGATGAACGCGCGCGGCAGGCTCGTACGTCATCCGGAGCCCGAGGCGGCCCGCGCGGATGCAGAAATCCCAATCTTCGAGATACATGAAGAATCGTTCTTCGAACCCGCCGAGACGGCGCCAGTCCGCCGCTCGCACGAGAAGAGCGCACGCGGACAGGAATGGGCGATCCTCCGTCGAGTCGTACTGGCCGAGATCCCTCTCGCCGTACCCGCGATCATTCGCAGAGAACCGTCGCGGCCGGAGGACCCCTCCCGTGGACCAGAGCACAGGCGGTGAAGCGGCCGCTTCGCCTTCGGGCGCGTCGATCAGAATCTTCGGTGCGACCATCGCCGCCGCGTGCTCGCGGGCCGTCCGTACGAGATGGTCGATCGCGTCCGCCTCGACGCGTGCGTCATCGTTCAGGAGGAAGAAGTAGTCGGGCGACCAGCGACGCTCCGCCTCCGCCGCGGCGCGATTCATCCCGCCCCCGAATCCGAGATTCCTCTCCAGAAGCAACGCGGGAACTTCGAGATCGCGAGCGACTCCGGCCGCGGCGCCCGCATCCGGCGACCCGTTGTCGACGAGCAGGATCTCGTGTCGCGGGTAGCGCGCGGCACGGAGCGATGCGACGGCGCGGCCGGCCAGCTTCGCGCTTCCGTAATTGAGGACGAGGCTCGCAACCAGCGGCGCGTCGTCCCTCTTTGGCGATTCAGAAATCGGGCTCACCTCGCGATGTTCGGCGCGCCGCGCGCGATCGGCATCCGCGCCGGCGACCGAGCATGTCGGTCGTCGCGCCCGCCGTCAACCGTCGAGGCCGAGCGCGCAACGCGCTCGGGCGGTGCCGTGGAATCCTCTCGACAGAGCCGCCGGGCGCCAATAGGCTGCCGAACGCATCCTCATCTAGCCCGCGAGGACCGATCGATGAGACGACAGCGGCACGCGGCGTGGGTCGTGTTGATCGGGCTCACCGCGTTCAACGCGTGGCATTCGCAATACCGCGGGATCTGGAACCCGGTGTCCGTCATCGGGTCGCTCAACTTGAGCGCCGACCGCGTCGAGCGCCTTCGGACAGTCGACCCGAGCTTGCGTTCGAACGGATCGTACGACGGACAGTTCTTCTATTTGATCGCGCTCGATCCGCTCCTCGTTCATAAGACCTGGCTGCCTCTGTTCAGCGACCCGGTCTACCGGTACCAGCGCGCGTTGTACCCGCTCCTCGCGCATGCCGCCGCGCTCGGCCGCGCCCGCGCGCTCCCGTACTCGTTGCTGGGAATCAACGTGCTCTTTTTTCTCGTGGGGGGTTGGGCAGTCCACCGCTTGGCAAGGCGGAACGGCTGGTCGCGTTGGGTTCTCGCCGGGTACCTCGCCAACACCGGACTCATTTTCTGCGTGTTCCGCACGCTGGCCGAGCCGGTCGCAATGGCGCTGTGCCTCGCGGGGATCCTAGCGTGGCGCGGGCATGCGGGCCGACTCAAGAGGGCGCTCGGCGCGGGGTGCTTTGCGCTCGGAGTCCTCGCCCGCGAACCGTTCGTTATCGTCCCGCTCTCAGTCGCGGCTTGGGAATGGATAGCGGAGAAGCGATCTCTCCGCCGCGCTGCGGCCCTCGTGATTGCCACGGTGCTGCCGTTCCTCATTTGGCTCAGCTACCTCCACGTTCGCCTTCCGTCGTCGCCGCCCTACTACCACGCGATCGACTCCGGGTCGATTGTCGAGCGCGGCATCGGGTTCGGCCGTCTCTCGATTCCGTTCGTCGGCATCGTGCAGGAATCGCTGTCTGGCCTTCGCGAGCTGTCCACGAGCACGGAAGTCAAGCGTACGCTCAGCCTCTCAGCCGTGGCCATTGCGCTGTGCGTTTGGGCGGCGGTCACGTTCTCGCGCCGCCCAAGTTTTTGGGGGTTCCTCTGCCTCACTCAGGCAGGCTTCGTGTCCGTGTTGCGAGGAGACATCTGGAACTATCACGCCGGCTCGGCGCGTGTGCTGATCACGCTGTTCGTATTTGCGACGATGTTGGCCGCCGACGAGATCGCCGCGAATCGTCTACGGTCCGGTCGAACGCTCGCCCGCGGTGAGCCTCCCCGGTAAGCGGAGAATTCCGCTCGACAGGCGATCGGCACGGCCATTACCCTCCGCTTGCTCGTCGTCAAATGCAGGATCCATCCCCACCACCAAACCGGAAGGACACAGGATGCGCGCTCGTCGATTGACCACTGTGAAGTCCTCGCTCGCACGATTCGCCGCGGTTGCTCTATTCGGCGTCGCCACCGGCCTGTCGCTTCCCAACGTCTCCCATGCCGCCGCAGACCCGAACGCCGAAGTCCGCGATTTCGTCACGCTCTACTCGTCGATCCTCGAGAACTTGTACCGCGTGTCGGCGGAGGCGGAATGGGACGCCTCGACCGACGTGACACCCGAGCACGACGGCGGACGCGTCGCAGCGAACAAGGCGTTCTCCGTGTTCGCCGGGGACAAGAGCGTCATCGAGAGGGTCCGCGGGTACCGCGCGCACGCCGACCAACTCGACCCGATCCTCCGCCGGCAGCTCGACCAGATCTGGCTCACCGCCGCGGAGTCGCCGGGAACGATCCCGACCGTCGTCGCGGCCCGAGTCGAAACCGAGTCGCGCGCGAAGAGCCACCTCGACGCGTTCCAGTTCTGCCTCGAGCGGCGCGGCGACTCGTGCGCGCACAAAGTCAGCGCGAACGACATCGACGAGATCCTCGACGCGTCCCGCGACCTCGACGATCGGCTCGCTGCGTGGAACGCCGCGAAGGAAACCGGGCCCGTGCTCAAGCCGGACCTCATCGAGCTGCAGCGCCTGCGGAACGAGACCGCGCGTGAGATGGGCTTTCGTTCGTTCTTCGACCTTCAGGTCGCCGACTACGGGATGAGCGTGCCCGAAATGATGGCGCTCCTCGACGGGTTCACCGACGTCATCCAGCCGCTCTACATCGAGCTTCACACGTGGGCGAAGTACAAGCTTGCCGAGCGGTACAAGCAACCGGTCCCGAAGATGATCCCGGCGCACTGGCTCGGGAACCGTTGGGGTCAGGATTGGCCGGGGCTCGTTTCGTCCGTAGACCTCGACCCGATGTTCGTCACCAAGACGCCCGAGTGGATCGTCCAACAGGCCGAGGCGTTCTACGTGTCGATGGGATTCGCGCCGCTGCCGCCCGTGTTCTGGGAGAAGTCGGACTTGTATCCGGTCGCCGCCGACTCGACGCGGAAGAAGAACTCGCACGCGTCCGCGTGGCACATCGACCTCGAGCACGATGTCCGTTCGTTGATGAGCGTGCAGAACAACGACCGCTGGTTCGGGACGGCGCACCACGAGCTCGGCCACATCTACTACTACATGTCGTACACGCGGCCGGAGGTGCCGCCGCTGCTGCGTGAGGGCGCGAACCGCGCGTTCCACGAGGGGATCGGCGAGCTGATCGACCTCGCGTCGCACCAGGTGCCGTACCTCGAAGAGGTCGGCGTTCTGAAGAAGGGGAAAGCGCCGAAGAAGATCGATTGGCTTCTCGATCAGGCGCTCTCGTCAACGATCGTTTTCGTTCCCTGGTCGGCGGGCGTGATGAGCCACTGGGAGCACGACCTGTACGAGGAGAACTTGCCGTCCGATCAGTGGAACGCGCGCTGGTGGTCGTACGTCGCCAAGTACCAGGGGATCGCGCCCCCGACCGCGCGTGGTGAGGCGTTCTGCGACGCGGCGACGAAGACGCACATCGTCGACGACCCGGCGCAGTACTACGACTACGCGATCGCCACGGTCCTCAAGCACCAAATCCACGATCACATCGCGCGCAAGATCCTCCATTCCGACCCGCACCACGCGAACTACTACGGGAACAAAGAGGTCGGCGCGTTCCTCCGCGGGATCCTCGAGAAGGGCGCGACGGAGGATTGGCGCGGCGTGCTGCGTGACGCGACGGGCGAGGAGCTCTCGACGCGTGCGATGCTCGACTACTACAAGCCGCTGCTCGAATGGTTGCGCAAGGAGAACAAGGGGCGCGAGAAGGGTTGGTAGTGCTCGCGCTCCGCTCATCGTTTCTGACCATTCTTATTTGCGCGATCAACGGATGCGGTGACGGCGGGGGCGGCGGCGGGGTTGCTCGACCCGCCCCGCCCCCACCTCTGTGGGGTACCGTGATCTCGATCGCGGACTCGACGCCTCTGCCGGGCACTGCCCTCTTTCTCATCAACGACTCCGATTTTACAGTCGCTGACGGGCCGGCGATTACGGATTCGGCCGGCGCGTACGTATTCGAAGATCCGCCGGAGGGCACGTTCTCCGTCTTCGTGTTCCACGATCAATATTTTATTTTCGACCGGACGGCGGCGCACGTCACAATCACCGCGCGCGGCTCCGTCCGAGAAGACTTCCGAATGATTAAGTCCGAGCTTTGGAATGGGGGCGGCTACAAAGTGCGCGGTACCGTGGTGGACGACAAAACCGGCGCCCCGATCGAAGGGGCGTTCGTGTCGAGCTATTGTTGCGAGGTCCGCCATAGCTTCGAGGGGATCTCGGTCCCGGACGAGGATATCACCGACACTCGAGGATTCTTTGAGTTGCACAGCGCCGATATGGGCGGTGTGACTGGTGAGCCGGGCGGCTATTACCCGATCGGCGTCTCGAAGGAGGGTTATCGAGCGAGCTTCGTGACAGGCCTTCCTCTGCCGACGACGCCCGACAGCACGCTAGACATTGAGATACGGCTGTATCGCAATGGGCCGACCGGCACGCTTCGAGGTCGCGTCGTATACGATGGCCTAGCCATGCCCGGAATTCAGGTCGCGCTCGACGTCTATCAGCCCCCGTTCAAGCAATCGCCGACTGGTGTCGATTCGCTAAATGTTCCACTGCTCGGCAACGTCTCGGTGACTGACGAAGAGGGTCGTTACGAGTTCACAGACGTTGTGCCCGGATTCTGCACGATTGACGCGGCATACCCGATTGGGGATGGGTACCTGGACCCCCGCCGCGAAACCAGCCAGGTCATGTTGAACGCAGGGGAGTCGCTTGAGCTTCCTGATCTCACACTCCTCAAGGCAATCGAGACGCTCTCCCCGACCCCCGGCTCCGAGCTGATCAATCCGCCGGTGGTACTTTTCCGGTGGGAGCCCGTAGACGGCGCTGAGAGCTACCGACTATGGGCTACCGGAGGTCACCTGTTCGAATCCTCGATTGAGGTTCGAGACGCAACTGAGTGGCGATCTCGTGTTTCGCAACGACCCTCCGGTATGGGTCACATCCGATGGTACGTCGAGGCTTTCCGAGCGGACTCGCTGATCGCAAGGTCGGAAGTGTTCCCCACCTTCACCGTCCGCTTCGACAGCACGCTCGCCATCCCGTGACCTCGGCGGCGCGCTCCGCGGTCATCCTTCTCGCCGACACGCAGTCGTACCGCGTCGAAGATTTCGTCGCGGCGGCGCGACGGCTGGACGTCGAGGCGATCGTCGGGTCGAACCGCTGCCACGTGCTCGCCGAGCTATTCGACGAGCGGTTTCTTGTCCTCGACTTCGAGCGGGCGGACGAAGCCGCGCGTACGATCGTCGAGTTCGTGCGCGGCACGATCGACGCGCGCGGGCCGGCGGATGCGGCGGCGGCGGCGCGCGTGGGCTCCGCGCCAATCGCCGCGCCACTTGCCGCGCGCGTCCGCGCGATCGTCCCGGCCGGCGACCGGATGGCGGTCGTCGCCGCGATGGCGTCCGAGGCGCTCGGGCTTCCGCACAACCCGGTCGCGGCGACGCTCGCTGCGGGGAACAAGCGGCTGCTGCGCGAGGCGCTCGCGCGCGCCGGAATCCGCGCGCCGGCGCACCAAATCGTTTCGATCGATGACGCCCCGGAAGCGGCGGCGCTCGCCGTCGATCGAACCGCGGGCGGCGTCGGCTTCCCGTGCGTGCTCAAACCGCTCCGCCTCTCCGCGAGCCGCGGCGTGATGCGCGCCGACGACGCGGATTCGTTCGCCCGCGCGTTCCGCCGCGTCGCCGCGCTCCTCTGCCTCCCCGAAATCCGGATCGCGCGCGACCCCGAGAATGAGCGGATCCTCGTCGAGGAGTTCGTCCCGGGCCGCGAGGTGGCGCTCGAGGGGATGCTCACGCGCGGCTCGCTCCGGGTGCTCGCGCTGTTCGACAAACCCGACCCGCTCGACGGCCCATTCTTCGAGGAGACGATCTACGTGACGCCGTCGCGGCTTCCCGAGCGTGCGCAGCGCGGGATCGTCGAGGCGACCGAGACGGCGGCGCGCGCGATCGGGCTAACGACCGGCCCGGTGCACGCGGAGCTGCGCGTCAACGAGCGCGGCGCGTGGGTGATCGAGGTCGCCGCGCGCTCGATCGGAGGGCTCTGTTCGCGGGCGCTCCGATTCGGCGTCGCGGCTGCGATCGGCGCGACCGCCGCCGCGGGCGCCGGCACGGCCTCGGCCGCCACGCTCGAAGAGCTGATCCTCCGCCACGCGCTCGGCGAAGACGTCGCGGCGCTCGCCCGCGAGAGCCGCGCGTCTGGCGTCATGATGATCCCGATCCCGCGCGCGGGGATCCTGCGCGAAGTCCGTGGCGCCGATGCCGCGGCCGCGACGCCCGGCATCGTCGAGGTCGCGATCACCGCGAAGCCGGGCGAGACGCTTCTCCCGCTCCCCGAGGGCGCGAGCTATCTCGGGTTTCTGTTCGCGCGCGGCGACGATCCCATCGCCGTCGAGGCCGCGCTTCGCGCCGCGCACGGCGCGCTCGCGTTCACGATCGCGCCGCTCGTCTCGCTCCGACCGACCGCCGAACCTGCGGGCTAAGGCGCGCCGCCCCCGAACCCGCGGGCTGGCGTGCGCCGCATCATCCGTTTCTCAGCTTCAGCCGCACGAGCGACCACTTGCGGAGCCGCGCGACTTCCTCCACCTCGACCCCAAACCGTGACAGCTCCCCCAACCTCGCGCGCTCGCACAGAAGCGCGCGCGTCGGGCCGGCGAGCGCGAGCGGGACGATCGTGTCGGCCCGGACGTCGCACACGCCGACGCTTCGGTGGCCGTAGTACAGGAACGGACTCGCAAGTTCCCACGAGAACTCGCCGAGGCATGGTGTCTCGCAATCCTCAGGAATCGCCGCCCCAATCGCGGCCGAGCGCTGCTTGAACTCCCGGTTCGCATCGCGCGAGAGCAACCCCGGTGCAACCCAGTGGACCGCAGCGGAAGCGACGAGGAGCGCGGGCACGATCCACCGCGCCAGCGCGCCGGCCACACGCGGCCTCCGACTCGCCAGCACCGCTCCGGCGCAGAGCGACAGCGGCACGAGAATCGGAAATAGATACCGCGACGAGCGCGCGCTCGAAAAATTGTAGAGCGCCAGCGGGACGGCGATCCACGCGACGACCGCGAGCGCCGCGTCGGGAGCGCGACCGAACAGCCATCGCCGATACAACAGAACCGCACCGACCAATCCCGGCACAATGACCGGCTGGAAATGCACAAGCAGCAGCCGCGGATACTCGAGGAAGAAGTTCACGACCGGCGAGGCGTTCTGAGTCGAGCGCCGGATCACCTCTGTGATGTAGTGCTCGCCGACCCCGCCGCTCCCATGCGCAACGGCCAGGTAGATCGTCCACGAAGCCCCCAACGCGACTCCGATGACGGTTGCGATCGCCGTGCGGTAGGTGAAGACACGCGAGCGGAGCGTTCGGCTTGCGAGACACGCCGCCAGCACAAGCAGCGGCATCAGCCCGAGCACGCTCTTCGTCAGCACGCCCGCCGCGATCGGGACCGCCAGGAGCCACTGCACACGCGGTCGCTCCATCCCGACGATCAACACGAGCACCGCCATCGAGATCCAGAACGTCAGCGGCACGTCCATCATGCAGCCGCGAGCGTTCCGGATGAACGTAGTCGATAGCAGCAACAGGCTGACACCGCACAGCGCGGCCGGTTCTCCGACGCTCCGAATCCCGATCCGGTAGGCGAACACGAGTACGCCGAGCGCCATCAACACCGACGGCAGCCGTGCCGCGAAGTCGTTCTCACCGAAGAGAGCGAACGACCGCGCGAGAATCCAGAACTGGAGAGGCGGGTGCTGGGCCGTGCGCTCCCCGTTCCACGTCACAGCGAAAACCGACCCGCTCCGCCACATCTCCACTCCCTTCCTCGCGTAGAAGCAGTCGTCGAGCGAGGGGAGACTGATGAATGGCATTCCGGCAGTGAAGGCGAGTAGCGCGGCGATGAATAGTCGACGAAACGAAGAGGCCGATCCCGATGGGACCGGCCTCGATTCCGTGCGTTGTGCTTCCGTCGTCAGCGCGAACCGTCTTCCTTCGTCGAGTCGCTCGGGTCGCTCGGGTCGCTCGGCGGGTCTCCCGGCTCGCCCGGGTTGCCCGGGTCGCCCACTGGCGGGAGCGGCCGCGGCCCGCCGTCATCGCCATCCCAGTGGCAGTCGATCGATTCGACGTGTTGCTCGAACTCGATCGGCGCCGGGAGCGGGAGCGGAACGCGGATCGCGACGGTCGGGTAAAGCTTGCGGACGCTGTCGATCGACGGGCAGTCCTCGCTCGGCTGCATCACGGAATAATCGATCGTCGTCCCGCCTTCGGTCCGCTCGATCGAATTGAGCCAGATGCCGCCGCCCCAGCGCGTCTGCGCTTCCGCACGGAGGACGATCACCGCGTGCGTCGTGAAGTCGACGTCGACGCCGATCCAACGCGTCGGAGGCTCAACGGGCTCCGGATCGCCGGGCGTGCCGTCCGGCCCTCCGGTCGCGTCGTCCACGTCGCCCGGCTTCGACGGCTCGCCTGGATCGGTCCATCGGTTCGCGTCGCACGCCCAGGCAGACTCGAGCCACTCGTTCCAGCGCGTCGAATCTGTGATGACCGATTCGCCTTCGCCAAGCTCGCACTCCGCGTCGGAATAGTAGAGCGTGATCGGGAGCGTCGGGTCGGGCTCCCATGTGCAGTGAAGCGTCACGTCGTTCCGCTGGAACGAGACCGGCTCCGCGACCGGCTTCGGCACGACGAACGCGATCGTCGGCGTCGCGGTGACTGGCGGAATCGCGTCCGGCCGCATCAACAAGTCGAGGCAATCCTCGCCGAGCTGCGCCACCTCGTAGGTGACGGTCGTGCCGCCCGCTCCCCCCTCGACGTTCTTGATCCAGATGAACCGGCCCTGGCCGGAGTCCGCTTCGACAGCGAGCGCGATGACGACGTTGTTGTCGAAGTCGACTTCGGGCGCGTCCTCGGGAAACGGGTCGCCCGGGAATCCGGGATCGACCCATCCACTGTCGGCTGTTCCGGAACCGATGCCACCGCCGTTGTCGTCGCCGCCGCGGTCGCCACCGCCATCGTCGCCCACGCTGCTGCTGTCGTCATCACCCTCGCCCTCATCGCCGTCATCGTCCCCGTCGCCCTTCGTGCTGTCCACGGGATCAGGATCCGGATCGGGGTCGGGCGGCGGCGGCGGCGGCGGATCCCACGACGGAAGGCACGACGTCGCCGTCTCCCACCACGCTTCCCACTCGTCGCGCGTTGTGATCACACGCTCGAAAGGAACCTCGAAGCAGTTCAAAGCGGAGATGAAGACCGGGATGTAGCCCGCCGGCGGGTCGACCAGCGGAGGGCGCCCGGGAGGTTCGACAGGTCCCGAGCCCTCGATGCCACCCGAGAATGCGTCGTCGTCTGCCGATCGGCCGCCGCCCGCCAACCGCGGCGTCTCGTCGGCGGGAGGCGCGCCCGGCCCGCCGTCGTCGCCGCAGCCGACAATCGACAGCGCGAGGAACGCACACACGAACAGCGCGAAGCAATGCATCACGATTCGGATCGGAACTGGGAATCGTATCTGAGGCATGGCGTCATCTCCTTGAGCGGGAAGGGCCGAGATAAGCACGATAGGTGCCACTCGAAGACCACCCTCCCGCGGGACCGCGCCAAACGCGGCTAGTGCTTTGCCGCCGGTGGTTTGTAGTCGGGGGGAAGCGCCGACCCCTCGCCGAAGAAAAACGCCTCGCACTGTTCCTTTAGGAACTTTTGTGCGTCGGAATTGGCCAGGCTCAGCTTGTACTCGTTGACGAGCATCGTCATGTGCTTGACCCACAGCTGCCAGGCATCCTCGGAGACGTTGTCGTAGATTTTCTGGCCGAGATCGTCCTGGAATGGCTTGCGCCGAACGCCGGGAAGCTCCCGGCCTATCTTCACGCACTTCACGAGGCGGGGTGCGTCGTCCGCGACCATCAGATGCGTCCTCTCTTCGCCCAGTCGATCACGGCGCGCAGTCTATCATAGGAGAGCGCGTCAGTCGCACGATTTGAACCGGGGCGCTTTACGACAGTCGGCCGATTCCCTACTATTGTCCGCGTGCTCGCTCCGAACTTGTCTCCGCATGACTCACTGCGCGTGCTCCTCATCTCGACGTACGAGCTGGGACGCCAGCCGTTCGGGCTCGCCTCGCCGGCCGCTTGGCTCGCGCGGGCAGGCGCGCGCGTCGCGATGAGCGACTTGTCGGTCGAGCCGCTCGACGAAGCGGAGGTCCGCGCTGCCGATCTGATCGCGTTCCACCTGCCGATGCACACGGCGACGCGGCTCGCGGCCCGAGTGATCCCGCGAGTGCGGCGACTGAACCCGCGCGCGCACCTGGCCTGCTACGGCCTGTACGCGCCGATGAACGCGGAGTTCCTGCGCGGGCTCGGCGTCGCGACGATCCTCGGCGGCGAGTTCGAGGAGGGCCTCGCGGCGCTCGCGCAGCGGGTCGCCGGCGGCGGCGCGGCTTCGCGCGACGCGACGCCGATGATCTCGCTCGCGCGCCAGCGGTTCTTGACGCCCGAGCGAGGCGGCCTCCCGCCGCTCGACCGCTACGCGCGGCTCCGCCTCGCGGACGGCTCGCTTCGCATCGTCGGCGCGACCGAGGCGAGCCGCGGCTGCAAGCATCGATGCCGCCACTGTCCCGTCGTTCCAGTCTACGACGGCCGCTTTCGTATCGTCGATTCCGACGTCGTCCTCGAAGACGTCCGCCGCCAAGTCGCCGCCGGCGCGCAACACATCACGTTCGGCGATCCCGATTTCTGGAACGCGCCGGGCCACGCGCTCCCGCTCGTCCGCGCGCTCCACGCGGAGTTCCCGGACCTCACGTACGACGTCACGATCAAGGTCGAGCATCTCCTCGCGCACGCGCGGCACCTTGACGCGCTTCGCGAGACCGGCTGCGCGTTCGTGACGACCGCCGTCGAGTCGCTCGACGATCGCGTGTTGGCGCTCCTCGACAAAGGGCACACCGCGGACGACTTCCGCCGAGTCGTCGCGCTGTTCCGCGACGCGGGCCTCGTCCTAGCGCCGACGTTCGTGACGTTCACGCCGTGGACGACGCTCGACGGCTACCTCGCACTCCTCGACGAGATCGCCGCGCTCGGACTCGTCGAAAACGTCGCTCCCGTTCAACTCGCGATTCGCTTGCTCGTCCCGGCCGGCTCGCTCCTTCTCGATGTTCCCGAGATGGGCGAGTTCCTCGGCGAGTTCGATTCGGAGGCGCTCTCGTGGCGATGGACGCATCCCGACGCGCGCATCGATGCGCTGTCCGGCACAGTCCGCGCGCTCGTGCGGGACGGCGAGCAGCGGGGCGTACCGCGCGCGACGCTGTTCGCCGAGGTCCGATTTGTCGCGGAACACATCGCGGAGCGCGCGGCGCCGCGCGGGTTCGCCGAGCCCCGCGCGCCGGTCCCGCATCTCACCGAACCATGGTTCTGCTGAGCGGAACCGACCGAGGAGCAGTTGGCTCCTCTCGTATGACGGGCGGGCCGATCCGGCGCTGAATCGGCGCCGCCCCCCTTGTATCGCCCGCTCTCCTCGTCCATTCTGCTGTCGTGCCTTCCCTCGACACGCTCCTCCTGACCGATGTTCGATCGGAAGTGTCGACGGTCGTGTTCGCGCGGGGGCGCTCCGACTCGATCTCCGGCGCGGTCACCGACTTGGCCCGCTCGCGACTTGCGCTCACCGCCCTCGTCTCCGGCTCCGGCAGGCGGCCGAATCGCGTCCGCGTCACCGACAATGGAAAGAACGACGTCGTCCCGACCTGCGACTGCCCGCATTTCCGCGCGACGGAATCGTCGTGCCGCCACATCGTCGCCGCGCTGCTCGCGTGGATCGATCGGCGCGACGGCGTGCGCCGCCTCGTCCCGCGCCGCACCGGTGAGGACGCGACGGCGGCGAGCTACCGGAGGAGCTTGCCCGTCGATCCGCTCGATCCGCTCTTCCGCGACGAGCGCGCCGCCATCCTCTCTCCGCTGCGGCCGGAAGACTTGGCGAGTTCGCTCGGTCTGGCGAACGACCGATGGAGCTGGCGGGTCTCGCTCGACGGCGGAGGGCCGGGGCTCGTCGTCGAGGGCGAATCTCACTGCGGGCCGCGGGGCGGTGTCGAAAAGCCGACGGCGACGTACCGGATCGAGCCGCCCCACGTCCCGGCGCTGTCGAAGCTCCTCCGCTCGCGGGCGAGCGTGAGCTGGACGCCGGCGGCGAGAACCGTCCGGGTGCGCCGCACGCCGGCGCGCCTGCGGCTCATGCTCGACGAAGAGGAGGGCGCGATCGTCCTGTCGCCCACGATCGACTTTCCGGGAGGGGCCATTCCGTCGCGCGCCACGGGGCACGAGGATTTCGTCACGAGTCCCGACGGGATCACGTGGGCGATCCACGACCTTTGCTACTACCCCGTCGCGCGAAAGGCCGACAGCCCCGCGGAAGACGTGCTCTCGGGGCGTCTCCCCTCGCGCGTCGAAGGCTCGCAGATCCCGGTGTTCGTGCGCCAGACGCTCCCCGCGCTGGCGGAGCGCGCGGGCGTCGTCATCACGGAGCGCGTCCGAGCGCATCGGATCCTCGAGGCGCCGGCGCTCGTGAGCGTGCGCGCGCGCGGCGACGGCGCGCGCGCGGACGCCGGCCCATCCGCCGGACGTCCGTCGGCGACGGATTGGTTCTGGCTCGACCCCGTCTACCGCGCCGGGCAGTACCGCCTGACGCTCGCGGAAATCCTCGGGCAGGATCCGCGCGGCGGATGGCTTCGCCGCGGGCACGACTGGATCTGGATCGATCGCGCCGCGCTGCTCGACGAGCTCGCGCCGATCCGCGACAGATCGTCCGGGGGCGTCGCGAGTGAAGAGGGCGTGCGCGTCCCGCGGCTCGGCCTCTTGCGCGCGAGCGCGTCGTGGGAAGACCGCGTGCGCGTCGACCGCGACGAAGTCGTCGGCGCGCTCCTCTCGAGGTTGGCGCGCTCGGAACCATCGAGCCCGGCGCCGCCTCTCCCCGGCACGAAGATCGGCGAAACCCTCCGGCCGTATCAGCGCGCTGGCTACGACTGGCTCTGGTGGCTCCGCGAGTCGCAGTTCGGCGGAATCCTTGCCGACGAGATGGGCCTCGGGAAGACGCACGAAGTGATGGCGCTCCTCGCCGGGCTCCACGCCGGCGACGCGCGGCCCGGACCGTCGCTCGTCGTCTGCCCCCGATCGGTCCTCGACCACTGGGAGACGAAGGTTCACGAATACGCGCCCGACCTCGAGCCGATCGTCTTCCACGCCGGCTCGCGCGACCGAGACCCCGCGACTCTGCGCGAGGCGCGCCTCGTCCTTACGACTTACGGCATCCTCCCGCGATCGGCCGACGTCTTGACCGCCGTCGAGTGGGAATACGTGATTCTCGACGAGGCGCAGAAGATTAAGAATCCCGGGACGGTGACCGCGCGCCTCGTCCGAAAGCTCCGCGCGCGGCACCGCCTCGCGATGACGGGAACGCCGATCGAAAACCGCGCCGCCGAACTCTGGTCGATCGTCGAGTTCCTGATGCCCGGATACCTGGGCAGCGCGGAGGATTTCAATCGCCGGTTCGCGCTGCCGATCGCGTCGGGGAGTTCGCCCACGCTCGAACGGCTGAAGCGCGCCGTGCGGCCGTTCAAATTGCGGCGGCTCAAGCAAGACGTTCTTCCGGATCTCCCTCCGAAGGTCGAGGACTACCGTTTCTGCCGGCTGTCGCCGCAGCAAGCCGCGATCTACCGCGAGATCCTCGCGCGCCGCGCCGCGCCACTCGTCGAGCGGCTCCGTGCGCCGGGCGGGCGGATCGACTACGTCCACATCTTCGCCGTGCTCACGCTCCTCAAGCGGCTCTGCGATCATCCCGCGCTCGTCGTTCGCGGCGCGGCGGGACGCAAGATGACCTCGGGCAAGTTCGACGCGTTCCAGGAGCTTCTCGACGACATCCTCGACGCCGGCGAGAAGGTCGTCGTGTTCAGCCAGTACCTCGAGATGCTCGACCTGATCGAAGCGCATCTGCGGGAGAAGGGCGTCGCGTTCGCCGGGCTTCGAGGGAAGACCGTCGACCGGCGCGGCGAGCTCCGGCGCTTTCAAGAAGACCCCGACTGCCGTGTGTTCGTCGGAAGCCTTCTCGCCGGCGGGCTCGGCATCGATCTCACCGCGGCGTCGGTCGTCGTTCACTACGACCGCTGGTGGAACGCGGCGCGCGAGGATCAGGCTTCAGACCGCGTCCATCGGATCGGGCAGTCGCGCGGCGTGCAGGTCTGGAAGCTCGTCACGCACGGGACGATCGAAGAGCGGATCGACCGGATCATCCGCGACAAGCGCGCGCTTCTCGAAAACGTCGTCGAGGCGGACGAGAACGCGGCGCTCAAGATGCTCACGAGAGACGATCTGATCGAGCTGTTGTCGCCGGCGAAGTGAGCATGGAGGGAGCCGTTTCGATGAGCAAGGAACAGATTCTTGCCGAGTTGCCGAAGATGAAAGAGGGGCTCAACTACGCGCTCCAGATGATGCGGACAGTTCGGGACATGATCGAGCGCGAGGTTGCGCCGGCGCTCCCCGAAATCCGCGCGAAGTTCGAGAGCGTGGGGCGGGAGCTGCGCGGCGTGCGCGCGGGCCACGCCGGCGACAACCAGACGCCGATCGTCTACGTCGATCCCGCAGGCGACGCTCCGTTCGGCGAGACGCCCGAGGAGAAGGAGATCATCGCCTGGCTCGACAAGACGATCAGGGAGAAGACCGGGGTCGGCGCACGGATCGAGCGCGGGCGCGGCGCAGTTGGCGCCGCCGGCGCCCCCGCCGGGAAGGGATAGCGGCGCGATGGGCGATCGCATCGAAAAGGATTCGCTCGGCGAGGTGAGGGTGCCTGAGAGCGCGCAATGGGGCGCGCAGACGCAGCGGGCCGTCGAGAACTTCCCGATCTCGGGGCGGCCGATGCCGGCGGATCTCATCCGCGCGGTGGCGCGGATCAAGGCGGCGTGCGCGGCGGCGAACCTCGCGCTCGGGCGGCTCGACGCGGAGCGTGCGGAGGCGATTCGCGCGCGCGCCCTTGAGATCGCGTCGGGCCGGCACTCGGACCAGTTCCCGATCGACGTGTTCCAGACCGGCTCGGGGACATCGACGAACATGAACGTCAACGAGGTGATCGCGCACCTCGCGTCGGCGCCCGGCCGCGCGGTCCATCCGAACGATCACGTGAACATGGGCCAGTCGTCGAACGACGTGATCCCGACGGCGGTCCACATCGCGGCGCGCGATGCGATCGGCGAAACGCTCGTGCCGGGCGTCGCGCGCCTCGCCGCCGCGCTCCGCGAGCGCGCCGCGAAATTCGACGACGTCGTCGCGCTCGGCCGGACGCACACGATGGACGCGATGCCGCGCCGGATCGGCCAACTGCTCGGCGGCCACGCGGCGATGCTCGAGGACGGGCTCGTGCGGGTGCGCGCCGCGGACGAAGGCCTCGCGGCCGTCGCGCTCGGCGGGACCGCCGTCGGCACGGGATTCGGCGCTCCGCCCGAGTTCACGGCCGCGACGCTTCGCGACCTGTCCGCGCTCGCCGGCCGCGCGTTCCACGAGGCGCCGAATCACTTCGCCGCGCAGGGCGGGATCGACGCGCTCTCTGCGGCGTCGGCTGCGATCCGCGGCGTGGCGCTGTCGTTCGCGAAGATCGCCTCCGACTTGCGATGGCTTGCGTCCGGCCCCGCAGGCGGCCCGGCTGAGCTTCGCTTCCCGTCGCTCCAACCCGGCTCGTCGATCATGCCCGGAAAGGTGAACCCCGTGATGTCGGAGGTCGCGCTCCAAGTCGCCGCGCAAGTCACCGGCAACGACGCCGCGATCGCGTTCGCGGCCGCGTCCGGGATCCTCGACCTCAACACGTTCTTCCCGCTCGTCGCGGACAATCTGATCGAGTCGGCGAATCTCGTCGGCCGCGCGGCGGCGGCGTTCGCGGACAAGGCGGTCGCCGGCCTCGAGGTCGATCGCGAGCGCTGCGCCGAACTCGTCGAGAGGAGCGGCATGCTCGTCACCGCGCTCGCTTCGAAGATCGGCTACGACAAGGCGGCGGAAATCGCGAAGGAAGTGGTCAAGACGAAGCGGACGGTGCGCGAGGTCGCGAAGGCGATGCGGGTCCTGCCCGACGACGAGATCGACCGGCTCATCGATCCGCGGAAGATGACGTAGCCGGCCGGCGTCGCGCGCGCGACGCGAACCGATAGACCGCCGCTACGGCAGCGGCTGCGGCTCCGCCGAGAGCCAGACCTTCCGGCCCGCCACGTTGACGAATCGGCGAGGCTCCTTCGCGAAGTCGGTCGCGAGGAGCGTTCGGTGCGCGTCGAGGAGCCCTTCCGGGCCTGTCCCCGAATCGCCGAGCGTCTCGCGCTCCTCCGACTGCGCGGTCGCGCGGAGCCGCTCGAGCCCCTCCTGAGTCGTTCGACCCTCGAAGAAATCGCGCAACAGCGGGCTGACCGCGTCGCCCTGGTCGCGCGCCATTCGCCGGAGCAACAGGCCGATCGCGCGCGAAGACTCCGAGTCGAACGCCCCCGCCCGGATGCACGCGTGGCGCGGCGACTCGGCCACCCACGATTCGATCCGCGCCTTCGCGTGGCCCATCGCGCCGTACGTCGCCTGCTGCACCGTCAACCGGTAGAACGTGCTGTACGCGACGAGGAGTTCGCAGCGGAACTCTCGCTCGAACGCGAGCAGCGGGTCGAACGAGACGACGCACGCTTCGGCGATCTGGGCGGGCGTCGTCTCGACGATCGGGAAACCGACGTCGCCGCGCGCGGTCGCGAAAAAGAGGATGTCGATCGCGTCGCCCACTGCGGCGCGAATCGTTTCGCGCGTCGCGGCGGTCGTCACGTCGCCGAACAGGACGGAGTGCGCACCCTCGATCGCGACCGACTCCTCTTTACGCCCGAACCAGACGGCGGTGATTCGCGCGCCGTCTCGAAAATGCTCGCGCGACGCGCGGATCGCGGCCGTGCCCGCGACGCCTGTCCCTCCGACGACGACGATTTGCTTCATCGACCGCTCCTTGCGCTCCTCGAACCCTCGCGGTCCAGAGCGTGGCACGATCGTATCGCCGACGGTCGGCCACCGCAACGACGCATCACCGCACCGGCCGCTCGAAGATCAGCTCGTAGAACTTCGCGTTGCCGTGAGACCCGATCGGCGGAGCGAAGACCTGAACGAGCCGCCAGCCCTGGATCGCGTGTTCCTGTGTGACCGCCTGATAGGTGTCTTTTTCCTTCCGGGCGGCGATCCAACCCTCGCCGAGGCGGACGAACTTGTACTCGTACCGCGCGTTCATGACTCGCTCCTCCCGTGATCTCGACAGACGGCGCGGGCCGTCCGGATGCTAGCTCCCCTTCTGCGCGCCGCCCTTCTTCCTCTCGTCGGCGGCGCGTCGCAGAATGAACTCGATCTGCGCGTTGACGCTTCGAAGTTCCGCGTCGGCCCATCGCCGCAAATCCTCGTAGAGCCTCGCGTCGAGGCGCAGGAGAAACGGCTTCTTCTCCCCCATTCGGGGCCTCCTCTCGGCGGCGAGCCGTGGGCGGCGGCGCGGCGCGCAGAACGCGCGGCGCCGCGGCCGCGGCAGCCCGGCCGCGCGAGCCTACTGGTAGAGGGACCCCGCGTTCACGATGGGCGTCACCGCGTGATCGCTGCAAAGGACGACGAGAAGGTTGCTGACCATCGCGGCCTTCCTCTCCTCATCGAGGTTTACGAATTTCCGTTTGCTCAACTCGTCGAGCGCGTGCTCGACCATTCCGACGGCGCCCGCGACGATCGTCGTCCGCGCGGCGACGACCGCGCTCGCCTGCTGGCGGCGGAGCATCTCGCCGGCGATTTCGGGCGCGTACGCGAGGTGCGAAAGCCGCGCCTCGATCACCTCGACGCCGGCCCGCTCGAGCCGCTCATGCAGCTCCTTCTTGAGCCTCTCGCTCACCTCGTCCGTCGCTCCGCGCAACGTCAGCTCCGAGTCCTCGCCGTCGTACGCGTACTGGCTCGCCATGTGGCGGAGGGCCGTCTCGCTCTGGATCTTCACGAACTCCTGATAGTTGTCGACTTCGAACTGCGCCCGGTACGCCGCGACAACCTTCCACACGACGACCGCCGCGATCTCGATCGGGTTGCCGACGCGGTCGTTGACCTTGAGTCGCGCGCCCTCCATGTTTCGCACGCGAAGCGAGATCTTGGTCTTCCCCATGAACGGGTTCGTCCAGTAGAACCCGTTCTCCTTCACAGTCCCGTTGTAGGTTCCGAACAAGACGAGGAGCGCGGCGTGGTTCGGGTTGACGATGAAGAACCCCGCCGATGTGAGGATCGAAGCGAGGAGCGTGAGGACCGCGGGGACGACGCCGACCGGGCGGTCGTCGCGGATCGCTCCGACGAAGATCCAGGCGGCGAGCGCGTACAGCGCAAGGTTGATGACGATGAAGAGCCAGCCCGAAGCCGGCCGAACGACGCGTTCCTGGTTCATGGTGTTCCCTCCTGCGGCTCGGCTCATCCGGCGGGGCCGGCCGAGCGACGCGATAGCGACATGATATCATTTCGCTATCCGACGTCAAGAGGTTTTTTCGGGGGGGTGCTGGCGGGGATTATCGTAGGGCCTAGTCGTTCGAGCGATCGACGAACCGGCGCGTAACCCCAATGGAGAACGCATTCTCGCTGACGCCCTCGGAAGATCCGAACCTCGCACGGAGGCCGAGGTCCAAGTCTCGGGAGAGCGTGAGGCTCGACTTCATCAGAACCCCCCCCGCGTCGTAGGGGCCGCCGCCTGAGACTCCGACCCAGAGATTGAGACGGCGGTGCGGTCTCCCGCCGAAGCCGGTGTCCAAGTACCCACCGCCCGAGTACAGAGGTAAGTTCTCGAAGACGCTCGCCGAGAGATAGAGCTTCGCGGGGTTCCCGAATCGCACGTGCGCGCTCACCGGGGAGCGGACGCGATTGTCGTCTCGTCTCGGAAGGCCCTTCCGCGTGGCGACTATGCCGGTTCCGATGCCGACTCGTCTCCCCTCGAAGGAAGCGTACAAATTCAGCAGGGCGTTCTCGACCGGGTCCGGGCCATCACTGGTGTGAATGAAGCTCCCGCGAAGTCCGAAGACCGCCGGTCCGGAGGCACGCTCAATCGAGACGCCGACGTCGCTGAAGGGGAGCAGATCTTCGACCAAGACGCCTCCGCCGCATCCCCTACTCACCGCAGCGTACGATCCTCCGCCGCCCGCGAGGGTGAGGCGGAACTCGCTGCTGTCGCGCCCGCCACTCTCGACGTCCGCTACGAGCGGGGCGAGCATTAATCCCGCCACGCATAGTTTCGATCGGTATCGGAACATCGGTGGTCTCATCGAGTGTCTCCTGCAGCGCACCGAGAGTATGTCGGCGCGCTGAGAAACGCAAAGGCCGCCGAGCGTGCGCCCGGCGGCCTCGGTTTCTCCGTGCGACTACGTGTCGGCAGTCGGGCTCTACTTATCCCCGTACTTCACGCTGCAACCGTAGGACTGCGTCTCCGCCGTCTCGACCTTCCCGCCCGCGGCGAACTGATCGACCGCGGCGCGCACGTAAATCGTGCTACCGAGAGTCTCGGGGCTCTTATCGTCGTCGATGGCGCCCCTGTAGATCAGCTTCCCGTCCGGCGCGATGACGAACATGTGCGGCGTCGTCCGAGCGCCGTACTTCCGCCCCACTTTGCCCGACTCATCGAGCAGGATCGGATACGACATCTTGTATTCGCTCTTCGCTTCCTTGTTGCGCTCGAGTCCGTTGCCCTGTTTGCCGGGCGCGCTCGAGTTGATCGCCAGCCACACGACGTTCTTCGCCTGCTGCTCCGCGAACAAGTCGACCATCGTCGTGTGCACTGTGTGGTGCTTCTTGATGAACGGACAGTCGGGGTTGAACCACTCCAGGACGACGACTTTTCCCGCCTTCGTGTAGTCGCTCAGCTCGTGCTCGTTGCCGTCGGTGTCCTTGAGCTTGAAGTCGGGAGCATTCTTTCCGATCTCGAGCACGGTGAACTTCTGCTCCTTCGACTTCTCCTTGGTGGCATCCGCGCCTGGCGAGGCCGAGGCGGCTACGCCAACGGAGACGAGACTCGCGGCGAGCAGCCCGGCCACAAGAAGATTTCCTGATTTCATTGCGTGATCCTCCTTAGTGAGAGTGTGACGAGTGCGATGTGCCGTCCGGCACGGAAACTTCCAGTGAGATGAACCGATGCGCGCTCTCGCCGGAGCGTTTGAGGTCGAGGACGCCGGACGCGGGCCCGAGGCGGCCGTCGACGCGACGATAACGGATCTCGAGGCGGTTCGCGCTCGACTCGCAATCCGCGAGCGGGTCGACGAGCGACACGCAACCTTCGCTGGGAAAGAACGCGAGCGATTCGGCGCCGTCGGCCTCGATCACGAGCGTCTCGTCCGTCCAGCGCGCGCGGAGCCATGGCGCCGCCTGCGCGGCGGCCCGCGGAAGCCGCGCGCGCGCCCGCTCGAACTCCGGCGCGTCCTTCGAAAGCGATGCCGTCTCGCGGCCAGACGCAACAGGGACGCGGATCGACACGTCCGCGCCGCCGACGACGCACGCGTCGTGACACGCGACCCAATCGAGACGACATGCGAGCACGACATCCGTTCCCGGCGCGAGATCCGCGGCGACGTCAATCGGGAGAATCAATAGAACGCGGCGCTCGTAGACGTGATCGAGGATGTCGCCAGGCGAGACGAGCCGCGCGGGCGCGGGCCACTCGACTTCCCGCGCCCGCACTCCGTCGGGCATCTTCGGATGGATCGTGATCGGATAGCCCGTGTTGTTGCACCCGTCCCAGAAGAGGTGCCACGCCGGGTCGATCGAGAACTCGATGCCGAGCGCCGCGGGCTGTCCCGGGACCAGCGCCGTCCGCTCCGAGACGAGGCGCGCGCGGACCGGCTCGGCGACGGCGACGGCGACGGCGGCTGGGGCGCCGGCGATCGCTTCGGGCGCCGCGAGGAGAAACCCAGCGACCGGGAGTGCGAACGAGAGCGCGAAGGGGAGAGTCAGCACGAGGGCACGGGGATCACACTCCGAAGCGGCGAAAGAGTTCCGGCTGTTTCACTTCCCAGCGCGATCCGCTTCCGTACCGCCGAGCGCGACCACTCGCGCATCGAGGCTCTCGGCGCGCGTCGACTCGCCGAGCGCTCGCAGCGCGTCGGCGAGTGCGGCGAGAGCCGGGGCGAGGCGAGCGTCGTTCGTCCCGAGAGTCTTCTCCGCGATCCGGATCTCACGTTCCCTCAGCTCCCTCGCCTGCGCGAAGCGCCCGGCCTTCGCTTCGAGCTCGGCCAATCCGCTCAGAATGGCGGCCACCTCGATGACGTCGGGCCCGAGCGCCTTCTCACGGATCGTGAGCGCCCGCTCGAAGGATTGGTGGGCGCCTGCGTCGTCGCCGGTCGCAGCGCGCAACCGTCCGAGACTCGCGAGAACTTGTCCAACGAGGTCGCTTTCCGGCCCCAGCGCGCGTTCGCTGATTGCGAGAGCTCGCCCGAGCCGCAGGCGAGCATCGTCGAATCGACCCACCTCCATTTCGAACTCGGCGATGTTGACGAGCGTCCCGACGACGTCTGGGTGATCGGAGCCGTGGGCTTTCTCATCGATCGCGAGAGCACGCTCTAGGTTCGCTCGCGCCCCCGCCGTGTCCCCCGTGAGGATGCGCATGCCCCCCAGGTTGCTCAGACTGAGTCCGACCTCTCGGTCGTCTGGGCCGAGCGTCTTCTCCTGTATCGCGAGCGCCCGTTCGTAGTGACGTACCGCACCGGCATAGTCGCCGATCCTGTAGAACACGACCCCTAGATTCATCACGCTCTGTGCGACATCCGGATGGTCGGGCCCGAGCGCCTTCTCGCGGATCGCGATCGCCCTCTCGAGATGGAGCCGCGCTCCAGCGTAATCGCCGCTCGATTCCAGGAGCATTCCCAGATTGTTCAGCGTCTGGGCGACGTCGGGGTGGTCCGGTCCGCGGGTTTTCTCCCGAATGGCGAGGGACCGTTCGAAGAGCGGCCGAGCGCCCGCGAGGTCACCGCTGGCCCAGACGGAGTTTCCGAGGTTGTTGAGAACTTGGGCGACCTCCGGATGTTCGGGGCCATGCACCTTCTCCCGAATGGCCAGCGCCCGCTCGTACAGCGCACGCGCCCCAGCGTAGTCCCCATCGCGGTTATGCATGATTCCGAGACTGTTTAAGGTGTACGCCAAATCGGGATCCTCGGCCCCGAGCGTCGTCTCTCTGAGCGCAAGGGCGCCTTCCATCAGCGGTTTCGCCCGGTCCGCGAAGCCCAGATCAAGAAACGCGTTGCCCATCGTCAACATGAGCCGCGCCCTGATGAGGGGCTGCTCGGGGAACTTGGCCTCGATCGTCTTCGCCCCCTCGTCGAGAATCTGCTGCACGGAAATGTCCTTCCCGCGCTCCCGGGGATCGACCGACTTCAACATGTCCGAGAGGAACTTGGTCACCGCCTCCGACTCGTCGCGCGCCTTCTCCGCCTCGACGCGGGCGTGCTCGGCCGCGATCCGCTGACGATTCGACTCGATCAAGGCGAAGAGAATGCTCCCCATCACAACACCGACGACCCCGATCGCTACGCGATGTCGCTTGACGAACTTCCGCGCCCGGTACGCGGCGCTCGGCGGCCCGGCCAAGACCGGCTCGTCGTTCAAGTAGCGCCGAATGTCGTGCCCCATCGAGTTCGCCGTCTCGTACCGACGCGTCCGGTCCTTCTCGATCGCCTTGAGGATGATCCAATCGAGCTCGCCGCGAAGCTGGCGGGCGAGCCGCACCGGATCGGTCTGGCGTTTGGTCGCCGCGTCCGTACTGGCCCTCCCGTGTCCGCTCACCCTCGTGCTCGGTCTCGGTGGCTCCTCCTCGCGAATCATCTGCTGGATCTTCGCGATGCCCGCGTTCCGCAACGCCTGCGGCTCGAATGGAAGCGATCCCGTGAGGAGCTCGTAGAGCATCACGCCGAGCGAGTAGATATCGGTCCGCGTGTCGACGTCGAGACCGCCCATCTCCGCTTGCTCGGGGCTCATGTACTCAGGCGTCCCGAGCAGGAGGCCCTGCTCCGTGTAAAGCGTCTTCTCGGTGAGCGAATGACTCATCGCCTTCGCGATGCCGAAGTCGATGATCTTGGGGAGCGGCTTGTCGTCCGAGAGCGTGACGAGGACGTTCGACGGTTTCAGATCGCGGTGGATGATCCCCTTCAGGTGCGCGTGCTGGACGGCGTTCGTGACCGAAACGAAGAGATCGAGCCGATCGCGGAGAGAGAGCCGGTGACGGTCCGCGTACGACGTGATCGGCTCGCCGTGCACGAGCTCCATCACGAAGTAGGGGCGGCCGCGCTCCGTCTCGCCGGCGTCGAACACCTTTGCGATCGACGGGTGGTCCATCAGCGCGAGCGCTTGCCGCTCCGCCTCGAAGCGGGCCAGCACCGACTTCGTGTCCATCCCCGCCTTGAGGATCTTCAGCGCGACGCGGCGCCGGATCGGTTCGCTCTGCTCGGCGACGAAGACCTCGCCGAAGCCCCCCTCGCCGAGCCGGTCCAGGATGCGGTAGGGCCCGATCACCGTTTCGCCTTCGGCGGGCCGAAGCCGCTCGACGATGGGAGGCACGCGCATCGATTCGGTTCTCGAGTCCTGCGCGAGCAGATCCTCGAGATCGCGGCGAAGCTCCGGATCGCCGGCGCACTCCGCGTCGAGGACTTCCGCGCGGGCGTTCGGGGGAAGATCGACGAGCCGGTCGAAGAGCGCGCGGATCTTCAGGTGGCGCTCGTTGCTCACCGGCGCGACTCCGGTTTTCCTCCCAGCTCGCGCGCGAGCCAGGCTCGACAGAACCGCCAGCGCCGCTCGACCGTCCGCGTCGCAACGCCCTGAGCCTCGGCCGTCTCTTCGGCCGTGAGCCCGGCAAAGTAGCGGAGCATGACGACCTCGTAGTCCTCCGGATCCTCGCGCTCGAGCTTCTCGAGCGCCATGTGGAGGGCCAGAATATCCTCAGGCGCGGTGTCGAGGACTTGTCCGATCTCATCGAGTTCGACGCGGTGCTGGCTGCCCCCGCGCTTCTTCCGCGACTTCCTCCGCGCCTCCTCGACGAGCAGGTCGCGCATCGCGCGCGCGGCGGTGCAGAGGAAGTGGTGCCGGTCCCGAAACGCCAGAGTCTCCTTCCCGACCAGCCGCAAGTACGCCTCGTGGACGAGCGCGGTCGTCCGGAGCGTCTCCCCGGCGCCCATGAGTCCACGCTTCGCTCTCGCGATCCGCTTCAGCTCGTCGTAGATGCGCGGGAAGACCGCCGCCCTCGCATCGAGGTCGCCTCGGGCGGCGAGGTTCAGGAGAACGGTGACCGGTTCAGGCTCAGACATCGCGGGCACCTCCGTGGTGGGCCCATCCTACCAGAACGGCCGGGGCCTCCCCGCCGCGTCGTCCCAAAATTTCGTGTCGGGTTTCCTGCGGATACGGCGGTTCCCTTCACGAGCATCCATCTGAAAAAGGAGGAGGTGGAACATGAACAGAACCCTGATTGCAATCGCTCTGTCGGTTCTCGCATGGAGCGCGATCTTCGGCTCCCTCCCGACGCCCGCAATGGCCAGCTTTCAAATCGAATCGGTTGTCTCGGACACGATCGACGCGGGCGATAACTCTGCCCTCGTTATCGATGCGAACGGGGACCCGCACCTGGTCTTCACCGAAGGCGCTGGCGATCTGAAATACGCTCGGAAGACCGGCGCGGCGTGGTCGTTCGAAAACATCGACGTCGGTGTCTTTGGGGATGGCGCCGCGCTGGCTCTCGGCGCAACCGGCGAGCCGCATGTCGTCTATCACCAGGGCTCGAACCTTCGAGTCGCGCGCAGAGTCGGTGGTGTCTGGACTTCGTACCTTGTCGATTCGAACGTCTCCATTACCCAAGTCGCCGATATTGCGATCAACTCCCAGGGGCAAGATGTCGTCGTCTACAAACGGGGGGACGGCGAATTGATCGCGGCGACGCAGGATACCGGCCCTGCAGGCGGCTGGGTCTACTCGATCGTCGACACGAGCGTTTTCGACAGCGCCAATGGTTTGCCCTCTCTGGCGATCGACGCCAACGATATCGTCCACGTCAGCTACGCGGGTGAAGTCGGTTACTTGCAGTACGCGAAGGGGAGCGGATGCGGAACGCCAGCGACATGCTCATGGTCGATCGAGATCGTCGATCCGTCGCTTTACGTCAACAGCTTGGAAGCGAGGACATCGATCGCGGTGGACCCGGCGGGTAACCCCCACATCGCTTACGGAAATCTTAGCCGCAAGCTGTCGTTCGCGAAGAAGCAGGGAGGCCTGTGGAGTCTCAGCGTCGTCGATACGTCCAGCGGCGCTGGAGCTCGGTACGCCTCCTTGGCGCTGGACAGTCAGGATCTTCCGCGGATCACTGCTCGCCAATCTTCCGGCTCTCCGACGGGGCTCAAGTACGCCGTGCAAGCGATGCCCGGCGGGCCGTGGACGATTGCCTTGGTCGATACGGGCGCGACCAAGGGGTATTACTCGTCGCTCGCGCTCGATGCGAACGACGTTGCCCACGTGAGCTACGCGATTTCGAACGGTGGAGCCACGTTCGATATGCGCTACGCAGTCGAGGCCGTCGGCACATCGGTCGAGTCCGGACCCCGCGTCGATCCGGCGCCTTCGGCTCTGCTGCTTCGAAACGTTCCCAATCCGTTCAGTCCGCGCACCACGATTCGGTACGAGATTGCGGTGGTTCAGCCGGTGTCGATCGAGATCTACGACGTCGCCGGAAGGCGAGTCCGATCGCTCTTGAGCGAACCGGCAGCGGGAGTTGGCCGACGCGAAGTCGAGTGGGATGGACGAGCCGACAACGGCGACCTCCTACCGTCGGGCGTGTACGTCTATTCGTTGCGTGGCGAAGGCGGCGTGCGGATGCGGAGGATGACGCTCGTCCGATGACGCGCCGTGAGCGAGGCAACGCGAGCCGCGAACGAGGACTGCTTCGCGAACGATCGTTCAGGCCACGCCTTTTCACAGATCGACTGAGGAGGGAGTTAACAAGAAGACGATTCGCTTGACTCCGTTGCTGCTTGCCGTCGTCTCGACGATCGCGGCTCTGACTTCAACCGCTCGGAGCGCGCGGGCTCTGCCGTGGGTCTTCGAGGACATCAGCGTGACCTCGGTGACTCGGGGGTACTCACTCGATGTGGATGATTTTGGAGACCCGCACATCTCGTTCTCGCACCGCGGCGGCAGCGGCCCCATCCTCACGTGCAAGAACTATTTGAAATACGCGACGCGGACCGGCGGGACCTGGACGGTGCAAGCCGCGGATTCCGTCGGTCTCCAGATGTGGGACCGCCACTCAGCGATGGCCACGAACGTCGCTTCGTCGTCACATGTCGCTTACATCCACATAACTGGGGATTGCACCACCGGCCCCCGAGAGATTCGGCACGCGATTAGAACGGGAAGCACCTGGATCGTCGAGGTCGTGGACCTAACGAGTTTTGATTTCCGTGCCGACGTGGCGACGGACCCGGACGAAAACGTCCACATGGTCTACAGAAAGGCTCCTGCGAGTTACGCGGTCAGGTCCGGCGGTAGCTGGACGATCGAGAACATCCCGACCATCGCTGTCAACGCTGGAAACTGCGCGCTCGCGATTCACGACGGCGGCGCTGAGGTCCATGCTGCTGTCGCCGGTTTCAGCTCTGAGTTCAACGACACGTGGTACGCGGTCCGGCAAGGGGGAAGCTGGACAGTCGAGAACCTGGGACGCGGCAGCGACCAGTGCGACATCGCCGTGGACAATGGAGGAGAACCGCACCTCATCTGGCACAAGCGGGACTCGGCGGCGGACCCGGACAGCGTCTTCTACGCCACCAAGACCGGGGGCGCGTGGGCGATCGAGTCTGTGGATGGCAACGCCGGATCGGCCACCGCCGGATCGATCCTCATCGAAGTCGACGAGAACGGGAATCCACATCTGGTTTACCAGGATCTGGATGGTCCACTCGATAGCATCACGTATGCGCGCAAGTCGGGTGGCGTCTGGCAGAGCGAGACCGTCGACGGCGACAGCATCTTCGCCGCCTCGATCGGGTTCGATCTCGATCCTTGGGGGAAACCTCACCTTGCCTACCGACGAGGCTCTTCGGCGATTCGATACGCCACGCTCGATCCAGCGAGTTCGGCTTCGCCCGCGAGCGGCGCCGACCCGATCCGGCTCACGATCGTCCCGAACCCGGCTCGCGTGGGCGAAGCGCGCATCCTCTACGAGGCCCCGGTCAACAGGCAGTTCGATCTCGACATCTACGACCCATCGGGACGCAAGGTGCGGAGCCTCGCCGCGGGGTCGCTCGCTCGTTCATCGGGGAGCGCGGCATGGGACGGGCGCGATGACGCCGGCCGGCTCGTCGGCGCGGGGACCTATCTCGTCCGAATGACTCTGACCTTGCCCCGCTTGCGTGGACACCAACCTAAGCACCAGCCGCCTGCCGCTCGAACGCTCGCGGGCTGAGACGCCCGAGGGTCGAGTGGAGACGCCGGCAGTTGTAGAAC
>Ga0247727_10000390_pt1 | contig 106865 bp, 89 predicted proteins | sample WisWelCaveWW1625_FD_202498 | JGI IMG/M metagenome (GOLD analysis project Ga0247727, IMG submission 202498) | Biofilm microbial communities from Wishing Well Cave, Virginia, United States - WW16-25 | ecosystem: Environmental > Aquatic > Deep subsurface > Groundwater > Cave microbial mat... | reverse complement strand
CGCGTCATCGAGAGCCTCGTTGCCCGGCCGCCGATGACGATGCGCCAGATCATCGACGACGCGCGCCGCTGCCGCTGGTACGGGTCACGTCAGATGGCGGCGGCCTGAGCTAAAGGTATAGGCATGCCAAACGTACCCTTCTTGCTCTTCAACTCAAACTGCTCGTTGCAGGAACTACAAAAAAAGTCTGCAACAGGGCGATTATTGGGAAACCTAGTCAGCCTGTCGTTACCGCAATTCGTGCAGAACGCCTGTTGCTCTACCCATCCTTCGGTTAGGACGCGAGCACTTTGAGAAGGGCTCTGGTAGGTTGTTTGCGCTTCAGCAAACCCCAGAACGAGTTCGCGTTTGTCGTCATCCTTGTTGCCCGCAACCATCATGTAGGCGCACCTGCCGCCATTTTGCGGTCCGCGAGTTGCAAGGGCCCCGTTTATCTTGGTTCGCGTTACGCCGGACCGGCACGGTTTCGTGTTTAGCCTACCGGTCTTGTTCTGGAATTGCCAGGGCGGGTCCGCCAAGATCGCCCCGAAGCGCTGCCCTTCACGACTTTGAGCAGGTCGGTTGCGCCTCATCGACGCCCATTATGCCGGAGCCTATCGGGTCTGGCTCAGGCTCGCCGATGGCCTCAGCGGCGAGATCGATCTCGAGAGCGAGATGTGGGGGCCGGTCTGCGAGCCGTTGAAGGACATTGCCGAGTTCGCCAAGCTGCGGGTGGAGCCTGATCTCGGTACCATCGTGTGGCCGAACGGCGCCGACCTCGCGCCCGAGTTTCTCCATGACGAGTTGAAGGCGGTACTGGCGGCTCACAGCGCCGCCGAATAGGCCGTCATCCCGTGCAGGCGCGGGCCTGCCGGCCCGGCGCCGACGGCACGGGACCCATGCCAGGGCACCGCGAACTCTTGCCTGCGGGCTGATCGCCGCCCGTTGGTGTGCACGCGGGCGCAGGAGCAAGCGGCGAAGTGGACTGGGTTCCGGCCTATTCCCGTTCGCGCCTGCGCCAACGGCGCCGCAATGACGCAACGCTCAATGATACCCACCCGCCGGGTCGACCTTGCCGCGGAAGACCCAGTAGGACCAGGCCGTGTAGGCCAGGATCAGCGGGATCAGCAGCAACGCGCCGACCAGCAGGAAGGCCAGGCTGGAGTCGGGCGCAGCCGCGTCCCAGATCGTCACCGAGGGCGGCACGATGTAGGGATGGAAGCTGATGCCGAGGCCGATGTAGGAGAGCACGAACAGCGCCAGCGCGGCAAAGAACGGCGACACTTCGCGCCGCCGGTAGAGGCCGACCAGCAGCACCAGCGCGGCGGCGCCCACGAACGCAGGCACCGGCGCCGCGTACAGGATCGCCGGCCAGGCGAACCAGCGCGCCATGGCGATCGGATTGAGGAACGGCATGATCAAGCTGACGAGGCCGATCAGCGCCAAGGTGGCGAGCCCCGTGATGGCGGCGAAGCGATAGGCACGGGCCTGCACCTCGCCCTCGGTCTTCATCACCAGCCAGGTCGACCCGAGCAGCGCGTAGCCGACGATGAGAGCGACGCCGGTGAGGAGACTGAAGGGCGTGAGCCAGTCCCACCAGCCCCCGGCATAGGCGCGCCCCGAAACCGGGATGCCCTGCACCAGCGCGCCGAGCGCAATGCCCTGCGCGAAGGCCGCCAGCATCGAGCCGCCGGCGAACGCCCAGTCCCACAGGAATTTGCCGCGCTGCGTGCGCCAGCGGAACTCGAAGGCGACGCCGCGGAAGACGAGGCCCAGCAGCATGGCGGTCAGCGGCGCGTAGAGCGCGGGCAGCACGATGGCATAGGCGAGCGGGAAGGCCGCCATCAGCCCGCCGCCGCCGAGCACCAGCCAGGTCTCGTTGCCGTCCCACACCGGCGCCACCGAGTTCATCATCTGGTCGCGGTTCTTCTCGCCCGGTACGAACGGGAACAGGATGCCCACCCCCAGATCGAAGCCGTCGAACAGCACGTAGGCCAGCACCGCAAAGGCGATCAGCCCGGCCCAGATGAAGGCGAGATCGAACGCCATCGCTAGCCTCCACGTTCCCTGCAGGTGGCATCGTTTACGAGCCGCACGCGCTCCCCTCTCCCTTGGGCAGGGCTGTTCGGGAAAGTGGCGCACCTTCTCCCCTCCCCCTGCGCGTCGCGCAGCGCGCGAGGCGCGAAGAGGGGGGAGGACGACGCGCCACGCGTTGGCGCCGCCTGCTTGCTCCAACAGAGGCAACGAACTCGTCGCCGAGGTGCCAGCGCGTTCGGCGCGTCCAGGAGGGGGTGTCTGTCGAGCGCGCAGTCGGTCACCCCTACCGGGGGGCGGGGTGCGTGCGGCGTCCTCGCTTCACGGTTCACGCTCCACCCCTTTTTCCCAGCGCCGGAGCGGGTGTGATGCCGGCGGCGCGCACCGGCACGCCCGTCTCGATGTCGGGCTCGTCGACCTGGGGCGTGTGCGCCATCGAGCGCAGGATGTAGAAGGCGCCGGCGCCGAATACGGCGAGGTAGACGACGATGAAAGCGACGAGCGAGGCCGCCACCCCCGGCAGCGCGATCGGCGACACCGAGTCGGCCGTGCGCAGCAGGCCGTAGACCGTGTAGGGCTGCCGCCCGACCTCGGTCGTGATCCAGCCGGCCAGCACGGCGATGAAGCCCGACGGCCCCATCAGGATCGCCGCGGGCAGGAAGACTGGGCAGTCGTAGAGGCGCTGGATCAGGCGCAGGACCAGGCTCCACGCTCCCAGGACCAGCATCAGCACGCCGATGCCCACCATGATGCGGAAGCTCCAGAACACGATCAGCGAGTTGGGCCGCTCGGCTCGCGGCCAGGCCTTCAGGCCCTTGACCTCGCCGTTCCAGTCGTGTGTCAGGATGAGGCTGCCGAGGCGGGGGATCTCGAGGGCGTAGTGCGTGGTCTCGGCCGCCATATCGGGCCAGCCGAACAGGATCAGCGGCTGGCCGCGGCGCGTCTCCCAGTGTCCCTCCATGGCGGCGACCTTGGCTGGCTGGTGGGCGAGCGTGTTGAGGCCGTGCTGGTCGCCGGCGAGGATCTGCATCGGCGCCACCAGCGCCGCCATCCACATGGCCATCGACAACATGACGCGCGCGGGCTGGTTGGCCGCATCGCGCAGGAGGTGGAAGGCGCCGACCGCGCCCACCACGAAGGCAGTCGTCAGGTAGGCGGCGAGCACCATGTGCACGAGGCGGTAGGGGAAAGAGGGATTGAAGATCACCGCCCACCAGTCGAGCGCGATGAACTGGCCGGCCGCGTTGGTCCCGTGCCCAGCCGGCGTGTGCATCCAGCTGTTGGCCGCCAGGATCCAGAACGCGGACAGGAGCGTGCCGAGGGCCACCATCAGGGTCGCAAAGAAATGCAGCCCGCGGCCCACCCGCTGCATGCCAAACAGCATGACGCCGAGGAAGCCCGCCTCCAGGAAGAAGGCGGACATGACCTCGTAGCCCATCAGCGGTCCGAGCACGGGGCCGGTCTTGTCGGAAAAGACGCTCCAGTTGGTGCCGAACTGGTAGCTCATGACGATGCCCGACACGACGCCCATGCCGAAGCTCAAGGCGAAGATCTTCTTCCAGTAGTTGAAGACGGCGAGATAGACGCCGCGGCCGGTGGCGAGCCACAAGCCCTCCAGCACGGCCAGATAGCTCGCCAGCCCGATGCTGAAAGCTGGAAAGATGATGTGGAAGGAAACCGTGAAGGCGAATTGCAGCCTGGCCAGGGTGAGCGCGTCGAACAGCTCCATCGGCCCGCGCTCCTCTCTCTGCGGTGGCCCGTCACGGCAAATGTAGGGTGGCAGCCCGGCGGGCGCCAGGGCTTCACCGGTTCAGTCGCAGGGCGCCAACGTCACATCGCAACCTGCCGAGCAGTCCGAGCAGCAACTTTGATTCCGAAGCCAACCGGTTCATACTCGTCGAGGGCAAAGGGGGAGGTTTCATGCACACGATTGCGGTGATCGCCGGAGGGCTGGCGCTGCTGGTCGCCTGCCTGATCGTCGGCCGCTTCGCCGGCGCGACGGGCAAGGCCGCGCTCGCGTTCATCCCGTTGTGGCTGATCGGGGCCGGCATCAACATGTGGGCCGGCGTCACGCGCGCCGGCTACTCGGTCGCAGCGGAGCTGCCGATCTTCCTCCTGGTGTTTGCTGTGCCCGCCGTTGCCGCAGTGCTGGTCCGACGCTATCTGCAGTAGGCCGAGCCGGCTAAGGCAGGTCACCGCGCCAACACACGCAATGTCGCTCCACCGCTGCCATGCCCCGAAAGCAGCCGCATGGTCGAGGTACGCAAAGTGCCAGCTCCGGAAGTGCCGCCATGTTTTCGGCAAACGGTGACACTACCCCGTAAAGATCGCTTTCAGCGCCGCTCGCTCATCGGCGATGAAGTCGAAGAATGCTGATACGCGCGGCGTGCGCCTGAGGTCAGGATGCGTGAGCAGGCGCCAGCTTCTCGCCAGCTCCGCAATGGGACCAAGCACGCGCACGAGGTCCTCCTGATCATCGGCGATGGCGGTTGGAAGCGGACCCAAGCCGATGCCCGATTTCACCGCGTAGACAAGACCGAGAACGCTGTTGTTGCGCGCTACTACCTTCGCGTCAGGCGCAACTGCCTTGAGCCATTTCACGACGCGATGGTTGGCCAGCGACTCGTCGAGACTGACCAGCAGGTGACGGGACAGATCCTCGACACGCTCCGGTTCGCCGCGCCTCTCGATATAGCCGCGGCTGGCATAGACGGCCCAGATCGAGTCCGCGATCTTGCGGCCGATAAGGTCGTCATCGGTATCGCCTGAACGGAAGGCGACGTCCGCCTCGCCCTTGAGAAGGTCGAGATAGCGGTCGCTGGTCACGAACTCGATCTGGAACTTCGGGTACCGGGCATGAAAGCGCTCGATGAGCGGCATTAGTCTGGGAACAATAGGTTCGGGACAGGTCAAGCGAATGACGCCGCGGCGGTCGCGCGCTGCGTCAGCGACGTGCTGGTCCAGCTCCTTGACAGCAGCCTCGACACGCTCAGCAAACGACAGGAGCTCTTCGCCGAACTCGGTCAGGCGATACCCGGACGCGTGGCGCGCCACGAGCTTACGTCCGATCTGCCCCTCAAGCTCGCTCAGTCGGCGATGCACCGTCGATTGGCTGACGCCCAGCGCCTTCCCGGCAGCGATGGTGCTGCCGTGGCGCGCAACAGCGAGGAAGTGCTTCAGGTCATTCCAGTCGAACATTCAGCATTATGCGATTTTGCGGCCCCGGCTGGCAATCTTGCGGCTCCCACTCGTGCTCAACCGCGCGTAGGACTGGAAGCACTCGAAACTCGCAGGAACATCAACCCGGAGCCGCAAGATGCGCACGATTATCGGCCTGGCCCTAATGCTGGGATCAACCGCCAGCGCACCAGCACAGACGAGCGAAAGCAATCTCGCCAAGCCCCATCTGCTGCTTCAGCAGGTCGTGACCGGGATGCCGAAGGGAGAGAAACAGGAGGTGCGGGTGTTAACAGCCACCTTCAGGCCCGGCGACAAGACCGTGTACCACACCCACCGCTCTCCCGTGACGGTCTACGTCCTTGAGGGAACTTTTACCCTCGAGCTTGAAGGGCGCGCGCCGATTGTGGTGAAAGCGGGCGAGGCTCTGGTTGAGCCCCCGCACGTGCCGATGACGGGCTACAACCGCAGCACCAGTGAGCCCACCAAGGTCGTCATCTTCTACGTGAGCGATCCCGGGACCCCCTTCCTGGATCCTCACCACTAGCCACGGTTAGACGGAGAACGCGCCATGACGCCCGTGCCGGCAAGCTCGATTGATCCTGAGGCGTTCAAGCTGGCGGCCCGACAGCAATGGGACGCCTGTGCCAAGGGCTGGAACGACAAGAGCGCCTTGATACGCAACTGGCTTCGTGAGCCGACCGACGCCATGCTTGCGATGGCTGAGATCAAGGGGGGTGCGCGTGTGCTCGACGTCGCGGCCGGCGCCGGCGATCAGACGCTCGACATCGCCAAACGAGTGGGCCCGAAAGGCTACGTGCTTGCAACAGACATCTCGCCTGCCATTCTGGCGTTCGCAAGGGACAGCGCCCGGCGCGCGGGGCACGCCCACGTCGAGACGCAAGCCGACGACGGCGAAACCCTAGAGGTCGCAAAAGGGAGCTTCGACGCAGCCATCTGCCGCCTCGGCCTTATGCTCTTTCCTGATCCCGGCAAGGGGCTCGCGCGCATGTTCCGCGCGCTTAAGCTCGGCGGCAGGGCCTGCACGATGGTTTTCTCCGCGCCGGAGCGAAATCCATGCATAGGCATTCTCGTGTTGACCGCTTTCAAACACGCCGGCTTGCCGCCGCCCGACCCCTACAGGCCCGGCGGGCTGCTGAGCCTCGGCAAGCCGGGCCTTATGGATGAGCTGTTCGGTCGCGCCGGGTTCTTCCACGTGGCGACCACGAAGGTCATGGCGCCCTTCAGGCTGCCATCGGTGCAAGACTACCTCGACTTCGTGCGGACATCGGCCAGTCCCATCCTGCAGGTTCTTGCCTCGCTTGACGAGGTGAGACGAGAGGCAGCGTGGGCCGAGATCGCAGACAAGCTGGGCGCGTTCAACACGGCGGACGGCTGGGAGGGCCCAAACGAGCTTCTGTTGACAGCAGGACAACGGTCGACGCTCTGACTCGCGCGCGACGGTCACTGCAGTCCGTGGGCGTTGTCGGCACTGTCTCAATGGGTCAGACGCGCCCATGACCCGCTCGGCGTTCGGCTGCAAGAGGCCGGAAGGACCCAACAGGCTCGAGCCGAAGCGTTGGCCGGGCTTGGCAAACCTGCTTTGGCTTTTCATCTTGACGCGTCGGCTAGTCGAGGCGCCGGCAGCGCCTGGGCTCAGGCCTTGGCCCCACTGGGGCCGTAGGGGCCGATCTCGAGGCCATCGCTGTCGGCGACGTCGGGCCCTGGATCGTCGGGGGCGCGCGGCGGTACGAAAATCTTGGCCGCCTCGGCGCCGGACTTGCGCGGCTCAGGCGCCGGCGCCGGCGTGCGCTTGGCGGCAACAGGTTTGGCCGTGACGGTCTTGGCGGCCGGCGGCTTGGCGGCGGCGGCCTGCGCTTCGCTCGAGGCCGCGACGGCCCTCTCGGCCGCCAGGCGAATGCGCTCCTTCAAGCCGTCGTCCTCGGGCGTCTCGGTTTGCAGCGGCCGGTCGTGGCTGGCCGCGGCCGAGCCGCCTGCGATCGCGCGAGCCGCGGCGGGCCGCGGCGCCGCCGGGCGGGGGCGTGCCGCCGGCTCAGGGGTGGCGATTGGCTTCGCCGTCGCTGGCGGCGCCACGGCGGCCGGATCGGCGACCGCCTCCACCATCCGCGTCTCCGGGTAGGCCGCCAGCGGCGTTGTCTTTGCAGGGTCGGCAAGGATGCCGTCTGCCCCGGCGCCGAGCCCCACCAGCGCCTCGACCTTGGCGGCGAGCAGTGCGCCGGCGGGCGCGTCGATGGCCTCCACCGGCACGCGCCAGCGGAAGGCGTCGAGCGCCCCCGTGACGGGCGACACCGGGGCCCAGCGGTCGGAGACGACGCCGTCGGCGGTCCAGGCCGGATCGCGCGGCGCATTGACGGCGCGGGCCAGCCACTCGCGCACGCGGCCGGTGTGGCCGTGCTGCTCGCCCTCGATGCGCGCCATCAGCGTGGCCACGCGCTGCGTCAGGCGGCCGGAGAGCAGCGGCTCGAGCGCCTTGCGCGCCTCGTCCCACTCGCGCGCCTCGATCGCCGTGATGGCGAGCGCGATCGGACCCTCCATGTCGTTGGGCGTCAGCCGCGACAGGTGGCGCACGCGGTTCAGGCGATCGCGCGGGCTGTCGCCTGGCCGCGCATAGGCGTAGCCCGCGGCGAGGTCGGGATGGGGCGAGAGCCGCCAGGTCCTGAGCAGCACGCGCGCGACCCGCGGCGTGTTGCCCCGCGAGGCCAGGACGCGCCCAGCGATACCGGCGGCGGGCACGAGGTCGGGCGCCAGGCGATGCGCTTCCAGGGCGAGCTCGAGCGACTTCTCGGGCTCGGTGTCCTCGGCCGCCTGCGCCTGCGCCGTGAGCAGCACGGCGCGCCGGCGATTGGCGACCGACTTGTCGATCAGGTTGTGGCGTCGGCCGACGGCCAGCGTCTCGAGTGCCGCCGGCCAGTCCTCGGCGCGGCACTGGATGTCGAACAGCGCCTCCACCGGCCAGCCGAGCTTGGGATTGAGCTTCAGGGCGCGCTCGGCGAACTGGCGTGCGGCTTCGCGTTCGCCCTCGCGCTCGGCCTCCAGGAACAGGCCGCGCAGGCCCAGCTGCTCGGTGTCGGGCGAAGCCAGCATGGCCTCGAAGATGCGCCGCGAGGTGGCGCGGTCGCCGGTGAGCTGGGCGGTCTGCGCCCGCAGCAGGTGCGTGAGCGGCTCGTTGGGCAGGGCCTTGCGCGCCTGGGCGGCATAGCGGCTGGCCAGCGCGCGGTCGCCGGCGCCGATGGCGATGATGCCGCCGGAGAGCGCATCGAGGCCGCGCTTCTGGCGCCGCCGGTGCAGGACGCGTCCGACCATCGCCGGGCTCGACCATAGCCAGCGCAGCACCGACAGGGCCAGCATGGCGAGCGCGACCAGCAGCGCCAGCAGCACGAGGGCACGGAACACGCTGGTCTCGGCGACGTAGCCCTGCCACTCGACGACGATGTTGCCCGGCCGGTCGGCGAGCCAGTGCAGGCCGGCGGCAAGGCCCAGGACGACCAGCAGGAAGAGGACGATGCGGGTCATCGCTTGCCTTCGGTCGGGACGGCCTGGGTGGGGCCGATGCTGGCCTTGAGCGTGGCCTCGGCCTCGGCGATGGCCTGGTCGACGGCGTGGCGCGCCTCGATCTTGCGCACCCACGCCTCGCCGGCGAGCTGCGCCTTGGGCGGCAGCTTCTTGGACTGGGCGATCACCTCGGCGAGGCGGCCCTCCTTCAGCGCCGCCTCCATGCGCCCCGCCACCGCCTCCACGCTCATGTCGTCGGCGGCATGCTCGGACTTGCGTACGCGCACGATCGAGCGGGCGCCCGACAGCAGCCGCTCCACCAGCGAGGCGTCCGGCGACTGGGTCTCCGCGTCGATCATGGCATTGGCGATCTTGCCGAACCCCTTGGCGAGCTCGGCCAGCGTCGGCACGCCCTCGCGCGCGTAGCGCTCGAGCACCGTGAGGTTGATGGTGAAGCCGCCGAGCCGCTTCACGCGCGCGATCTCGTCGGCGTAGGGTTCGCCGCGGTCGATGGCGCGCTTGAGACCGGCCAGCTCCAGCGCCAGCATCACGCGCGAGGCGTTGGCGTTGCGCTCGGTCTCGCTGCGCAGGAAGATCTGCAGGTCGCTCTCGATCGCCGCCAGCTTGGCGGCGATCGGCTTCAGGTCGGCAGCCATGGCGGCTCCTCGCATGCGCTCCTCGACTTCACCCTTGATGCCCTCGAGCCGCTGCGCCAGGCGGCCGGCCTCGGTCCTGATGGCGGCAAGCTCGCCGTCGAAGCGGTTGGTGCCGATCCGCAGCGCCGCATCGGTGCCGCGGGCGGCCTTCTCGACGTCGGCGAGCCGGGCCGAGAGGGCTGCGATCTCCGGCGGCGGGCCCGGCTGGCCCGATTGGCCCGGCTGGGTTGTCGACGACAAGGCCGCCAGCGTCTCCTCGAGCCGCGTCAGGCGGCCTGCCAGCTCGGGCGCAGGCGGCGGGGCGGCGCCGATCCTCGCCTCCAGCGCCTTGGTCTCGCGCGCATGCCGCGCCTGCACCTCGCCGAGGCCGCCGACGGTGCGGGAGAGCTCGTCGACGCGCGTGCGCAGGCCGGCGGCGCCGCCCGGGCGCATGCCTAGCACGCCCTCGACGTCGGCGAGCCGGCGCGTGAGGTCGCCCATTTCCGGCGGCCGCGCCGGGCCGGGCCCGCGCTCGGGCAGCAGCATCGATAGGAGGAGAACGATGATGGCGCCGACCGCGCCGGCTGCAACGTGCGCAAGCGCGGGCAGGGAGCGCAGGCGTTGGGAGGTTGCCGCCAGGGCGGCGGAGGCCCGCGCAGCCAGACCCGGCGCGGATGGCGCCTCACCAGTGGCGGCGCCGGTCTGCGTATCGGTCTTGGCGTCCGACGCTGCGGCGGCGCCGGCAGAGGCCGTGCGCCACGTGCTGCCCCCTGCCTCCTCGCCGCCGCCGACCTCGGTCGCCTTGAGATCGATGGTGGCATAGGGGCGCTTGCCGCCGACCTTGCCGGTCTCATCCGTATTGTTGGCCATTGGGCGTTTCCGAACTCCAGGGATGGCGGCAATTCGCAGCTCTGCCGCGCACGACGGAAGGCGCCAGGACCCTAGTTAGCGCTCCGACTTTGCATGCGTCTCGTCGATCAGGGCAAGCACTTCTTCGAGGTTTGGCGCCTCGGCGACGGCCGTGGGCACGGCGCCGAGCGGCTCGAGGCCTCGGGCTACTGGCGCCGAAAGGCAGAAATGCGTCAATCCGCGGGCCGCGGCGGCAAGCCCCTGCCGGCGCATGAGGGCAGCGTAAACGGCCGCCGTGCGTGGCGACATCAAGATGACGCCCTCGATCTCGCCCATCGCAAGCTGCTCGACCGTGTCCTCTGAGAGCTCGGTGGCCGGCAGCAGGCGGTAGACCACCGGCTGCAGCACGCGAAAGCCGTGCGCTTCCAGCTCGCCCTTGAGGTCCACGGCCAGCCGGTCGCCGGCCAGGTGCAGAACGAGGCCGGCGGCCGGGTCGGCCACGGCCACGATGTGCTGGACCAGCTCGCGCGCCGAGCCGGCCCCCGTCACCACCGTCTCGAAGCCGAGCGCACGCGCTTCCGCCGCCGTCGCTTTGCCGACGGCGAACAGGGGGAGCTTGCGCGCCTGCATCCGGGCCGGGTGGGCCTTGAGGGCGCGCAGGCCGTTGCGGCTGGTGGCGATCAGGGCCTGCACGCCGTCGAGGTCGATCGGGTCGGCGCCGTCAAGCGACACGCGCAGGAGCGGCTCGACGGTCGCCTCGTGCCCGTGCGCCTCCAGCGCCGCCTTGAGCCGCAGCGCGTCGGGTTCGGGCCGTGTCACGAGGAGGCGCATGGGCCTCGTCCATCAAGTCTCCGGCCAAGTCCCCGGCGCGAGGACGGCAGCCACGGCAGGCGGGGACCATGACCGACATGGCCGACCGTCCTCGGTCTCGTCTCCCGCATGCGGCCCCTACATCGCCCGTCGCGGCACGGTTGCCAGGAACTCCTGCAGCTGGGCCTTCCAGAACTTCGCCATCCCGGTGGTGCCGTGGCCGCGGGTGTCGGCGCTCGCTGGGATTAGATGGAGCTTGCCGTTTTGCACCCGCTTGAGCTCGCGCTCCATGAGGCCGGTCTCGGGCGGATTGCGCTCGTCGTCGGCGGAGTTGATGGCGAGCAGCGCCGCCTTGATGCGCTCGATGCCCGGCGCGGGGTTGTAGTCGCGCGAGGAATCCCACGCGTAGAGGATGTCGTTGGCGTCGGCGCTGGAGGCTGCCGCCAGCCGCTGGTCGAGCAGCTTGTCGGCGAGTTCCCGCGTCGGCGCCGACTTCTGGTAGGCGAGCGTGCCGCCGTTGGTGGCGATGCCGTAGAACACATTCGCCACCTTGAAGGCGCGCGGCTGCTCGGTGTAGTTGCCGTCCTTCCAGTCCGGGTCCTTGCGGATCGCATCGATGATGAGGCGCCGCATCATCCAGTTGCGGCTCGACATCTCGGTGGGCTGGGCCGCCATCGGCACCAGCGCATCCATGAAGTCGGGATGGGTGACGCCCCAGATCCAGGTGTGCATGCCGCCCATGGAGTTGCCGAGCACCAGGCGCGCGCGGCGGACGCCGAGCCCTTCGGTCACGAGCCGGTATTGCCCAGCCACCATGTCGTCGTAGTTGTAGCGCGGGAACTTGGCGCGCAAGCCGTCGGACGGCTTGCTCGATTTTCCGTGGCCGACGGCGTCCGGCAGGATGATGAAATACTTGCTCGCGTCCAGCGGCGCGCCCGGCCCGAACAGCTCGCCGGCGAAGGCGGGAGACAGCATGCTGGCGCCGGACCCCGTGGTGCCGTGCAGGATGAGGACGGGTTCGCCAGACGGCTCGCCGACGGTGCGATAGTTCAGGCGCAGCTCGGCCATCACCTCGCCGGTGTGGAAGCGAAAGTCCTTGGCGATCCAGCTGCCCTCCTTGGGGGCTGGATGCTGCGCCGTCGCGGGCACCAGCGCGAGCAGGAGCAGAGCGAGACTTGTTGCTGCTGCGAGCAGCGGCCTTGGGATCCTCATGCGAACCTCCCGTAGTCTTTGCAATGACGCCTTGACTGTCGACCGGCGTCGCTCGGTGATATGCGCGCGATCCTACTGCAGCTGGCCGCCGTTGTCGCCTGGCGCGGCCGGCATTGGGTGAGCACCCGCGATGATGCTAAGCTCGCGCCGGGACGAAAAACGACAAGTAGAGGGCCGGGCATGGCCACAGCATCGACTGGCCTCGTCAGCGGCGCGCGGCGGCTGAGCCCCGAGGCCTTGGAGGGCCGCGTGCGGCGCCTGGCGTCGGGCCTGGCCGCGCTCGGGGTGGAGCCCGGCCAGTGCGTCGCCATCCTGATGCGCAACGATATCGCCTTCATGGAGGCCTCCTACGCTGCGCAGACGCTCGGCGCCTACGCGGTGCCGATCAACTGGCACTTCAAGGCCGAGGAGGTCGGCTACATCCTCGCCGACTCCGGCGCCCGTGTGCTGATCGGCCATGCCGACCTGCTGGCGCCCATCGCCGCCGGCCTGCCGGCCGAGATCGCGCTGGTGGCGGTGGCGACGCCGCCCGAGGTTGCAGCCGCCTACGGTCTTGCGCCGGTGCCGGCGAGCGCGGTTCCCCGCGCGCACGACTACGACGCCTGGCTCGAGCGGCAGTCGGCCCATACCGGCACGGCGCTCGCCTCTCCGCTGACGATGTTCTACACCTCCGGCACCACCGGCCACCCCAAGGGCGTGCGCCGGCCCGCGCCGACGCCGGCGCAGATGGGCGCCATCGAGCGCATGCGCCGCGACATCTTCGGCATCGTGCCGGGCATCCGCTCGGTGGTGCCGGGGCCGCTCTATCACTCCGCCCCCAACGCCTTCGCCATGCGCGCCGGCCGGGTGTCGGAGGTGATGGTGGTGATGCCGCGCTTCGATCCGGTGGGGCTGCTCGAGCTGATCGAGCGCGAGCGCCTCGACACCATGTTCATGGTGCCGACCATGTTCATTCGCCTGCTCAAGCTGCCCGAGGCGGTGCGGCGCCGGCACGATCTCGCCTCGCTCAAGTTCGTCATCCACGCGGCGGCGCCGTGCCCGCACGACGTCAAGCGTGCCATGATCGAGTGGTGGGGCCCGGTGATCAAGGAGTTCTACGGCTCCACCGAATCGAGCGCGGTGACGCTGGCAACCAGCGCCGACACGCTCGCCAAGCCCGGCACCGTCGGCCGTGCGGTCGAGGGTGCGGAGCTGCGCATCCTCGACGATGCCGGGCACGTGCTGCCGGCCGGCGAGGTGGGCGAGATCTTCACCCGCTTTGCCGAGCTGCCCGACTTCACCTATCACAACAAGCCCGATCAGCGCGCCGCCATCGACCGCGACGGCTTCATCACCTCGGGCGACGTCGGCTACCTCGACGCCGACGGCTATCTCTTCCTCTGCGACCGCAAGCGCGACATGGTGATCTCGGGCGGGGTCAACATCTATCCAGCCGAGATCGAGGCCGTGCTGCACGGCATGCCCGGCGTCAAGGATTGCGCCGTGTTCGGCATCCCCGACGCCGAGTTCGGCGAGACGCTGATGGCGGTGGTGGAGCCGGCCGACGGCGCCCGCCTCGCCCCCGACGCCGTGCGCGCCCACCTGCGCGCGCACCTGGCCGACTACAAGGTGCCGCGCGCCATCGAGATCGGCCGCAACCTGCCGCGCGAGGATTCAGGCAAGATCTTCAAGCGCCGCCTGCGCGATCCCTACTGGCAGAAGGAAGGGCGGCGGATCTAGGCCCGCAATTCCCTCTCCCCGCGGAAGAGCGGGGAGAGGGGACTGCCAACGACGAGGACGAGGCCATGACCAAAGCCGTCATCACCTGTGCGTTGACGGGCGTGCTCACCGACCCAAGGCAGCACCCCGTGCCCGTCACGCCGCAGGAGATGGCGCGCGAGGCCAAGGCCGCCTTCGATGCCGGCGCCAGCGTCATGCACGTGCACTTCCGCCAGCAGGGCCCCGGCAAGGGCCACCTGCCGTCGTGGGAGCCCGCCGTCGCCACCGACATCACGGGCGCCATCCGCAACGCCTGCCCGGGCGTCATCCTCAACCAGTCGACCGGCACCATCGGCGCCGACATCGCCGGCCCGCTCGCCTGCCTGGAGGCGGTGCGGCCGGAGATCGCCGCCTGCAACGCCGGCTCGCTCAACTATCTCAAGGTCAAGGCCGACGGCAGCTGGGCCTGGCCGCCGCGGCTGTTCGACAACCCCGTGGAGAAGGTGGGGGCCTATCTCGAGGTGATGGCGAAAACCGACACCAGGCCCGAGTTCGAGTGCTTCGACACCGGCATCGTGCGCTGCGTCGAGATGTACGTCAGGAACGGCATGTACGCCGGCGCCCCGCAGTACAACTTCGTGATGGGCGTGGAGTCTGGCATGCCGGCCGACCCGGACCTGCTGGCGATCCTGCGCAAGCTCGTCATCGCGGGCGCGCCCTGGCAGGTCACGGCCATCGGCCGCGCCGACATCTGGGCGCTGCACGCGCGCGCCGCCGAGCTCGGCGGGCATCTGCGCACCGGTCTCGAGGACACGTTCTATCTGCCGGGCGGCGCCAAGGCACGCTCCAACGGCGAGCTGGTCGCGGCGCTGGCAGCCTGCGCGCGTGCCGCCGGCCGCGACGTCGCCTCGCCCGAGGCGGCGCGCGCCATCATGGGCCTGCGCCAAGCCGGCGCGGGCGCAGCCTGAGCAGGCTCGCCTCGCCGCGCCAACCATGGTGATCCTCCTCCATCTTGGCTCTGCTCGCTCGTAACGTTTGCAGCACGCGCGAATGGCCGGGCTGGCGCTGTGATGTGCGGCACAGCCTGCCTGCCCGCATTGCAATAGGAGTGGTCGGACATGCGGCCGGCCTCCCCCCGGCGCGCGAGCACAGGAGACACGGTCATGGCGAGCTGGATCTTCGGCACCAATGGCAAAGACAGACTGGTCGGCACACCTGCCAGCGAGATTGTCTTGGGGTACGGCGACGACGATGTGCTGGTCGGCAGCAGCGGCAACGACGTTCTGGACGGCGGCGAGGGCATCGACACGGTGAGCTACGAGCGCAGCGGCCCTGTGACCGTCAGCCTCGGAAGCTTCGGTAGCGGCGGAACTGCTGACAAGTTCTTCGTCGGGGAACTTGGGGAGGCCGTCGGTTATCAATCGTCCGATACGCTGAGGAACATCGAGAACGTGATCGGCTCGAGCTTCAACGACACGATCACCGGCAACGAGCAAAACAATATTCTGGCCGGCCTCGGCGGTGCTGACGCCATCAAGGGCGGCGGCGGCAGCGATACCGTCGACTACTCGGCGTCGCGCAAGGCCGTTTCCGTCGACCTTCGCGCCGCCACCCAGCATGGCGGCGATGCCGAGGGCGACAAGCTCTATTCCATCGAGAACGTGATCGGCTCGGAAAAGGCCGACACCATCACTGGCAACGCTGGCGCAAACATTCTCGAAGGCAAGGGCGGCAACGACACGCTGGTCGGTCTCGGCGCGGGCGACACGCTCGACGGCGGTGAGGGCATTGACACCGCGGACTATTCAGCCTCGGCAATCGGGATCCGCGTCGATCTTCTGTTGGGCGGCGGAGGCCAACACGGCGTCAATTTGGGCGGTGGCCAGTGGATCTACAGCGACGACTCAAACGATGTCTTGAGGTCCATTGAGAACGTGATCGGATCCAGCGACGATGACCACATTTTCGGCGACGACAACGCCAACACGCTGGACGGGCGCCAAGGCAACGATATGTTTGCCGGCCTTGGCGGCGCCGACACATTGATCGGTGGAGAAGGGCTGCTCGACGGGGCCGACTATCGCGAGTCGCCGGAAGGCGTGATCGTCAATCTGCTCACCAACGAGAACTTTGGTGGGCATGCGGCGGGAGACAAACTCGACGGCATCGAAGGCATTGTTGGCTCTGACTACGACGACACGCTCACGGGCGATGCGGGTGACAACTCGTTCAAGGGCGGGGACGGCGACGACACCGTGGCCGGCGGCGAGGGCAACGACAGAATTCGGGGTGGGGGCGACAACGATACGCTGATCGGCGACGACGGAAACGATGAGCTGACTGGCAACGCGGGCAACGATACGCTGATCGGGGGCGCTGGCGCGGATCAAATGCGGGGCGGCTCCGAGGCCGACGTGTTTGCTTACAACTCCGTCAAGGACAGCAGGCTCGTGCTTCAAGGCGGCGAACCGGGCTATGACACGATTGAGGACTTCGAAACCGGCATAGACAAGCTCGATCTCACGAAGATCGATGCCAACGTCCTGCAGGGCGGCGACCAAGCCTTCAACGTTGTCTCGAGCTTCACGGGAACAGCCGGCGAGCTCGTCATCTGGAGCCCCGTATACGGTCCCGATCCCTATGCCACACTGGTTGCGGATGTGAACGGAGACGCCTTGGCCGATTTCGCCATCAGATTTGACATCTGGACCACGTCGCCGCCGATTGCACCGTCAGACATCCTCCTCTAGGCGATCGCTGATAGCCAACCGCATATCCCGGCCGGCCATGTCGGCGTCGACTGACATGGCCGACTTCGCCTACGGGCCGTACTCGCCCCAGTCCCGCTCGGCGTCGGGCCCCGACGCCTCAGCCGGCCGTCATGAAGAGATAGAGCACCACGCCGACCGCGCCCGAGAGCGCGAAACCCGCCAGGAAGCCGCGCACATCGAGCCGGCGCCTGGGGGCGGCTCGGGCGGCGAGCGCCGCCGGCGGCTTGGGGGCAACCTCCCTGGATGAGCTGGCAGGCGCCCGGGCCGGCAGGGGCGGAGGCCCGGCTGGCGGGGCCGGCCGAGGGGGCAGCGCCGCGCTCGTCGGGGCGGGTGCCCCATCGAGCGGCGGCAGCTGCCGCTCGAGCATGCGCTTCAAGCTCTCGAGCGCGTTGGCTGCGGCGGTGGCGTCGGCGGCGAGCTGGGCCGCGGCGCCGAGCGCATCGGCGACGGGGCGCACGCCGTCCGCAGCCTCGCTTCGGGCCGGGGTGGACTGCGCTGCGGCCTGCGCCGGACTCGAAGGCTCCTGCGCGGCCGGCAATGCGGCAGCAGTCGGCGCGGCAGTGGCCGGGCCGGCAGGCTCAGGATCGGGCGCGATCTGGGGTGGCACCGCGAAACTCTCGTGCACGCGCACGGCCTCGACGCGGTCGACGAGTCGGGCGCCGGCCGCCGGCGGCGGCTCGACCGGCGTAGTCGCCAGCGCCTCCTTCAGCGAGCCTTCGGCGGCCCCATCGAGGCGCTCGGTGGCGATGCTCTCGGCATCGCTCAGCCTCAGCCCCTTCGGCAGGGTGGGGCCTACGAACTCCTCGCCCCCTTCGGCCGCATCCGGCACAGTCGACATCGCCACCTCTCACGCATTCGACAACGTCCGGCCACCGCCGGCGCGCATCCTCCCCGCATGGCTTCTGCGACACCCCGCGCGGCCCGCTTCTGCCGGCGGCCGCCGCACCCCGCACGTCTTGCGCCCGTTGCCGGCGCTATCCGCTCTTGCCGTGCCCCGTGATGCGATCGAGCAGGCGGACCCGGCGGCGCTGCGCCGGTATCTCGGGCCCTTTGGGCGATTCTGCGCCAGCCGCGCCGCTGGCCGATGCTTTGCCCTTGTGGCCGTTGCTGGGCGACGTGGCGGCCTGGGCGGCCTGGCTGCTCTCGGTGCGCGGCGGCGCCGTCACGGTTCGCTCGGGCGGCGCCAGCGCGTGCACCTGGGCGACACGCTCGGCCAGGCTGCGCCGGTCGGGGCCGCGCGCCGGGCGCCGGTTCTGGCCGTTGGCGGCCGCGCCGCCGCCGATGCGTTTCATCTCGTCCATGAAATGCGCCGCCTGCCGGGCCAGCCGCTCGTGCGTGGCGGCAAGCTCGCCGCGCAGCTTGGCGATCGTCGCGGCCTGCTGCTCGGCCTGCGCCTGGGCCGAGCCGAGCCGGGCCTTGAGCGCAATCTTGCTGTTGGAGAAGCCTGTGACCTTGCCATCGCGCTGCTCGAAGGTGGTTAGCGCCGCCTTCAGGCGGGCGATCTCGCCGGCTTGGTCCTCGGCCCTCGACTTGAGCGCCCTGATTTCCTGCTCGAAGGCGGCCCGGCCGGCATCGACTTCGGGCGTGGCAACGCGCGCCGAGCTCAGCGCCGCCTCGGCCTCGGAGAGGTCCTGGCGCACGCGATCCATGTCATCTTCGGTCGGCGCGACGCTTGCCGCCTTGGCGGGGGCGGGCAGCACGTAGCCGTGGCCCAGCCTCAGTTGTAGCCGATCGATCAGCGTGGCCTGCTCGCGCGACCTGGCGCGCAGCGCCTCGATCTCCGAACGCAGCGCCACCTCGCCCTGCAGGTGGCCATCCCCGCTCGCAGCGGCCTTGCGGCCGCCGCGCGTCGTCAGCGCCGTGCTCATGCGCTCGATCTGCGCCGCCTGCTGGGCGTGTGCGGAGCTCGCGTCGTCCAGCGCCTGCTTGTGCCGCTTGGCCCCGGCCGAGAGCTCGGCGATCTCGCGGTCGCGATTGAACAGGAGGCGTCTGGCCTCCGCGAGGCGCGCCTCCACCCGCGGCAGCCGGTCGGCGATGGTCTGCTCCAGCACGCGCCGCGCGTTCTGGTGCTCCTCCAGATCGGTCTTGAGCTGCACCATGTCGGTTTCCTGCGTCGAGATGCTGGCGTCGCGCCGGTTGATCTCGATCAGCTGGCGGGCGCGCTCGAGCCTGGCCTGGCCGAGCTGCATCTCGAGCTTGTGCACCTTGATGGCGTATTCGGCCCGGAGCCGGTCGCGGTCGGCCTTGATCTCGGGCTCGCTCACGGGCATCGATTGCTTGATGCGCGCCGTCGTCAGGCGCACCGCGCGCGACCAGAACGCCGATGCGGCAAGCAGCCCCAGCAGGCTCGCCGCCAGGAAGCCCAGCGCCACCAACATCGCTGATTGAATTGAAATCAACGGCGCATCCCCGGCTTCACGGCTGCCGAACGTCGAAAGCCTTGGCTTGGCTGCAGGAGCCACGCAAGCTGGGCCGGCAAGGTGCCCGGCTCTTGTGGCAAGATTCGCACGCGATGGATACTAGGTGCCCCGCACTCCGGCGTCATCCGCCATCATTGCTATGGCACGATCTCAGAACGGGTTCCAGGTCGGCCGCCGCGTATACTTGAGGTAGCCGACGTTGGCACCGAGTCGCAGGCCGACTCCCGACCGGATCGGCGCCACGATCACGTTGCCGCTCTGCTGGAAGGTGACGCCGACGCCGCCGATGAAGTAGGCCGACCCGTCCACGCCCGGGAAGCGCTGGTAGATCTCCTCGGGATCGCGCAAGTGGTAAACCAGCATCATCACCTTGGAGCCCTCGACGCCGGCGTCGTAGCCGATCGAGGGGCCCTGCCAGTAGATCCGGTGCGTCCCCGCATCCTTGGTGTAGAGGGTGCCCTCGCCGTAGCGCAGGCCGGCGATCAGGGCGCCGCCCGCGTCCTGACCCAGGATGTAGCCGTTCGGCCGACCCTGCTTCTGGAACGCGTATTCGACCACGCTGGCGAGCCCCTTGCTGACGCTGCCGAAGAAGCGGTGCCCGGTGTCGAGGATCTCGCGCGAGGAGAATCCGTCCTCGGCCACCTCGTCGTTGTGGCGCGGCCCGTAGCGGCGGTCGGCGCCTTGCGGGCCATAGCCGCGATCCGCCGGCTCGTCGTCGTAGGCCTGCCCCGGGGGCGTATACGGCTGACTGTAGGGCTGGCCGTAGCGTTGGCCGGGGGGCGTCGGATAGGGCTGGCCGTAGCGATCTGCAGCCGGCGGCGCCGAGCTTGGCTGGTTGTAGGCGTCGCGCCCTTGGGCGGGGTAGCCCGAACGCGGCGGGCCGTAGGCGTCGTTCTGGCCCGTTTGACCGCGCGGCGGGCGATAGGCATCGTCAGGGCCGGGCTGGCCGGGATTGCCATAGCGCGACGGTGGCCGATAGGCCCGGTCGGTTGGCTGATCGGGGCCCGTGTAAGTGGGTGCGCCGGCGCGCGGCGCATAGCCGTCGTCCCGCCGGGTGCCGTCATAGGCATCGCCGGCGCGGCGGCGCGGCTGGCTGGAATTAGGGTCCTCGTAGCGGTCGCGGTCGTACTCCGGCCGATACGTTTCGTCCCGCTGCTGATAGCGCGGGTCCGCGCCGCGTTGCCACGGCAGCGTCTCTTGCGAGGATCCAGTCGCCGCCCACAGCACGATCGGCAGGCTGACCAGGGCGCTGCCCGCCAGCGCCAGCGCGGCACGTCGTGTCGGCATGGAATGACCCGTCCGTTTGCGCAAGTCGAAACCCAACGCAGCGTCCCCCGGCAAGGCGGCTGCATGATTAACAATTGTCTGAAAGTGTTACGAAAGTGTGGCCAATCACGGGCTTATGCGTGATTTGCGGCATCCAGCGCGGGCGGTCAGCGTTCTGGCAGCGGCCCGCGTCCCCAGGCCACGAAGCTAGGGTTCTCGAAGCCCCGCTTGCCATAGAGCAGCGGCTCGCCGTCGAGCGTCGTCACCGTCCCGCCGGCCGCTGCCAGCACGGCGTGGCCTGCGGCGGTATCCCACTCGCTGGTCGGGCCGGTGCGCGGGTAGAGGTCGGCTTCGCCTCTGGCGATCAGGCCGAACTTGAGCGAGGAGGACACCGCCCTCCTCGCGCGCACGTTGTAGGCGGCGAGAAAGCCGTCCGTGGCACGATTTGCGTGCGACTGGCTGGTGAGCGCCACGAGGGCGGCGGGATCGGGCACCCGCGTGTGAATCGGGCCGAGCCCGACGCCGGCCAGGTCTCGCGCCGGCGACGCCGGCTCGAGGTGGGCGTTGACGGCCTCGGTTGCGGAGAGGGTCACGTAGAAGTCGGCCAGCGCCGGCGCATAGAGCAGGCCGAACACCGGCCGCCGCGCCTCGATCAGCGCGATATTGATGGTGAACTCCCTCTTGCCCTTGGTGAACCCCTTGGTGCCGTCGAGGGGGTCGACCAGGAAGAAGCCGCCGGGCAGCGCCGGCACGCGGCCAGCCGCCACCTCCTCCTCGGCGATCACGGGCACGCCGGGGGCGAGCCGCGCCAGGCCTTCGAGGATGAGCGCCTCCGACTGCCGGTCGGCGATCGTGACCGGGCTCTTGTCCGCCTTGCTCTCCACCACCACGCCGGCGGCGAAGTGGGCCATCTGCACGCGGCCGACGGCCAGCGCCACACCCAGGAGGCCCTCGGCGAGGCCGCGAATTTCGCTTGCGTGCATGGTCCCTTGCTCGTCCGATTCGTTCCGAGGGCAGCAGCGGCCCCAAGGCTCGGCCCGCCCGGGGCGCAGGTTGGGGCGGTAGTGACGAAAAAACAATACCCACACCCGCCGGCACGCTGGTGCCTTTGCAGGGGAGGCGCGAAGCATGTATCTAGGAAGCAACGCCCAGTGCGCAGGCGATCCCGTTGGCTAGTGTGATGATCGAGAAGTCCGCACCGCCGCGCTGGGCCGGGTTCGTGAGCGGACTTCGCGATCGGGACACTGGTGTCCTGTCTCCGAATTGCCGACTACGTTGCCGCGAGGTCGGACGGCAATTGGGAGACTGAAGGACACTAGCAAATCCAAGGTTCTAGTGTGGCTTATGTCTCGGAATTGCCGATGAGCACCAAGCCGCGAAGTTGGTCGGCAATTCCAAGACGCCACACTAGCGTGGCGTGCGCTTGGTCCGTAGCCGCAGGCGGCGCCTCGACTCAAACCACAATAGAGGTCATCCGATGACCGAGCGCGCCCAACCGACCGATCTCGAACTTGCCGCCCTGATCTCGAGCAAGATCTGCCACGACGTCATCGGCCCGGTCGGCGCCATCTACAATGGCCTCGAGATCCTCGACGAGGACGACGACGCCGAGGCCAAGAACTATGCGCTCGACGTCATCCGCAATGTCACCGAGCAGGCCTCCGCGCGCTTGCAGTTCGCCCGCTTCGCCTTTGGCGCGGCCGGCTCCGCCGGGTCCCAGATCGACCTCTCGACCGCCGAGCAGATCAGCCGGGGCTTGATCGGCCAGGGCAAGCACAAGCTCGCCTGGCGGGGCATGGCCGGCCACATGGCCAAGGACAAGGTGAAGCTGCTGCTCAACCTGATCGCCAGCGCCATCACGGCCCTGCCGCGCGGCGGCGAGATCGAGGTGGAGATTGCCGGCAGCCTCGACAAGCCGAGCTTCACGCTGCGCTGCCGCGGCACCGCCGCCCGCCCGCCTCAGTACCTGGTGGACTATGTGGGCGGCGCGCAGGCTCCCCAGCTGGATGCCCTGTCGATCCAGGCCTACTATACCTGGCGCCTCGCCGCGTCCGCGAAGATGCGGCTCGAGATCGCCAAGGAAGCCGCCGACATCCTCCTGCTCGCCAAGCCGCTGGCCTGACGCCGCCTCGCGGCCGCCCCGGCCTGGGCGAGGTCCGGCAATGCATCCTTAACGCTTTGCGTTCAGGCTCGGCCGAGTTGGCGGGGGTCGGGCGACGTCTCCTTGCGGGCGGCGCCGATTGCGCTCCAGGCGGTGCGATCAGGCTAATTTCGAGGTCGGGATGAAGACCTGTCTTGTCGTGGATGATTTCGAGGTCGTGAGAAAGGTCGCGCGGCGCATTTTCGAGAACTTGAGTTTCGAGGCGCTCGAGGCCGAGAGCGGCCAGCAGGGGCTCGACCTCTGCCAGAAGTCGATGCCCGACGCGATCCTGCTCGACTGGCACATGCCGCCGATGGCGAGCGTGGAGTTTCTCGCTACGCTGCGGGCGATGCCGCACGGCACCAAGCCGATCGTCATCTATGCCACCACCGAAAACGATTCGAGCGACATTGCCCGCACGCTGACCGCGGGCGCGGACGACTACGTGCTCAAGCCCTTCGATCGCGGAGTGATCAAGGCGAAGTTCGCCGCCAGCGGACTGCTGTAGGAAGCAGGCGTGCCTATCGCTCCGCTCTCCCGGATGCCGGGAGCCGGGCTGCGGCAGGCGTTGGCGATGACGCCGGCCGGGCCGCCAGCGTCACGCCCGAGAGGATCAGCACGAATCCGACCAGGTGATAGGCCTCGAGCCGTTCACCCAGCAGGCTGGTGGCGAGCACGGCACTGAAAAGCGGAATGGTGTGCAGGAAGGCGCTCGCCCGCGGCGCACCGATCAGATCGATGCCTCGGTTCCAGGCCACATATGCGAGCAAGCTGGTGAACAGCGCCGCATAGAGCACGGCCGACACCGTCAGCAGGTCGGGCAGCAGCTTGAAGTCGGCCGCGTATTCCAGCGCCGCGAAGGGGACATTGCCCAGCGCGGCGACAAAGGCGATCGCGAACAGGAAGCTCATGGGATGCACGGCCGGGCGCAACCTCAGGCAGGCGCAGTAGACGGCCCAGAACACCATGTTGACGATGATGATGAGGTCGCCGCCGTTGAAGCTGAGCGACAGCAGCCGCTCCGGGTCGAGTTGGCTGACGATCGCCAGCACGCCGGCAAGCGATATGGCAACGCCCAGGAGCTGGCTCGGGCCCATCCGATCGCCGAACAGGAGGAAGCTGGCGGCGACGATGAAGGCCGGCGACACGGAGCCGACCACGCCCATGTTGAGCGCGGTCGTGTACTGCAGCGCCACAACCTCATTCCGGTGGCGGCCCTGCATGCCGCCAGAGAGGCGCTGGCGCAGGCGGGTGTTCCGGTCGAGTGGCACGTGCGGCCGGGACTGGGACATGGCATCGATCCCGGCGGCCAGCGCCTGGCCGCCCATTTCATTGCGACAACGCTGCAACAGTAGCCCTGGAAAGAGTGCTGCGCCGGGCCGCTATTCTGCGCGCAAGCGCGCCAAGTCGCACGCGGCCGGGCTCGACTTCACATCCCCGACACACGCAGCTAGTATGGCCCGCCTTGAGCAGGGCAGACCTTGATTCGCATGGAAGAAATCGCAGGACGAGTGATCTCGTGAACGCCTACGCCGCAACCCCGGAGAGCTTCCCGGCGCTGGTCCTGAACGCCGACTTCCGCCCCTTGAGCTACTATCCGCTCTCGCTGTGGAGCTGGCAGGAGTCGGTCAAGGCCGTATTCCTGGAGCGGGTCAACATCGTCTCCGAGTACGACCGCTTTGTGCGCAGCCCCTCCATCGAGATGCGGCTGCCGTCGGTGGTTTCGCTCAAGACCTACGTGAAGCCGGCGCTCTATCCGGCCTTCACGCGGTTCAACGTGTTCCTGCGCGACCGCTTCACCTGCCAGTATTGCGGGGATAAGGACGACCTGACGTTCGACCACCTGATCCCGCGCTCGCGCGGCGGCCAGACCCGGTGGGACAACGTGGTGGCGGCCTGCGCGCCCTGCAATCTGAGCAAGGGCGGGCACCTGCCGCACCATGCCGGCATGCAGCCCAGGCAGCAGCCCTACCGGCCCACGGTGTTCGAGCTGCACCGCAACGGGCGGCTGTTCCCGCCCAACTACCTGCACCAGAGCTGGCTCGACTACCTCTATTGGGATACCGAGCTCGAGCCGTAGGGGCAGGGTCGCAAGGTTGCCCCCAGCCGAGGCTTGCCTCAGCGCTCCTTGGGGTCGAGGGCGTCGCGCAGGCCGTCGCCCAGGATATTGAACGACAGCACGGCGAGGAAGATGGCGAGCCCCGGCCAGATCGCCATCCACGGTGCGTTGGTGAGGAAGCGCTGCGCCGTATTCAGCATCGAGCCCCAGGACGGCGCCGGCGGCTGCTGCCCCAGCCCCAGGAAGGAGAGGCTGGCCTCGGCGATGATGGCGGTGGCGATGGAAATGGTCGCCTGCACGATCAGCGCGGGTAGGATGTTGGGCAGGATGTGCTTCAAGGCAATGCGCACCGGCGGGTTGCCGACGGCGCGTGCCGCCTCGACATAGTCCTCGACCTTCACGGCCAGCACCTGCCCGCGCGTCAGGCGCACGAAGATCGGCGTGGCGGTGAGGCCGATGGCGATCATGGCGTTCTGCAGCGAGGGCCCGAGGAATGCGGCCAAGGCGATCGCCAATATCAGGAACGGGATCGCCAGCATGGCATCGGTGATGCGGCTGATGATGGCATCGACCCACCTGCCGCCGTAGCCCGCCAGCAGTCCGATCGGCACGCCGAGGCCCAGCGCGATGGAGATCGAGATGACGCCGGCCATGAGCGAGGCCCGCGCGCCGAAGATCACGCGCGAGAAGAGATCGCGCCCCGACTCGTCGGTGCCGAACCAATGCTGCAGCGACGGCGCCTTGCGGATGGCGGTCCAGCTCTGCTGCGTGGGGTCATAGGGGGCGACCAGAGGCGCAAACACGGCGATCAGCACGAAGGCGACGATGACGACGAGGCCGAACACGGCGCTCTTGCGGGCGAGGAGCCGTCGCCAGGCGCGCGCGCCGGGGCTCTCCTCTCCGAGCTCGACGGCCAGGGTCTCGGCCACCGCCATTGCTAGCTCCTCAGCCGCGGATTGATCAGCACGTAGGCGATGTCGGCGAGCAGGTTGAGGAGAATGTAGGTTGTGGCCGTGACCAGGGTCACGCCCTGCACGACCGCGTAGTCGCGGTTGAACACGCTGTCGACGATCAGCTTGCCGAAGCCCGGGATCGAGAACACCTGCTCGGTCAGCACCGCGCCCGACAGCAGCGTGCCGAGCTCGAGCGCACCCAGCGTCACGACGGGGGTGAGCGCATTGCGCATGGCGTGCTTGAGCACGACGACGCGCTCGGCGAGGCCCTTGGCGCGGGCGGTGCGCACATAGTCGCTGCTCATGGCCTGCAGCATGGCGCTGCGGGTGTGGCGCATCAGCACGGCCGCAAACGAGTTGCCGAGCACGAACGCGGGCAGGATCGTTGTTTGCAGCGAGAGCCACGGGTCCTCGAACAGGGAGACGTAGCCCGACGCCGGCAGCCAGCCCAGATGCACCGCGAACAGGAAGATCAGCATGATGCCGAGCCAGAAATTCGGCGTCGAGATGCCCCACAGCGCGACGAGGTTCACGGCATAGTCGATGGGCGTATTCTTCTTCACCGCCGAGACGATGCCGGCCGTCACACCGATGCTGAGCGAGATGACGATGGCCATCAGGGCCAGCTGCAGCGTCACCGGGAACTTCTGCAGGATGAGGGTGAGCACCGGCTCCTTCAGGCGCATCGACTCGCCGAGGTTGCCCGACAGCACGCCGCCGATCCAGTAGAGGTACTGGATGTAGAGCGGCTGATCGAGGCGGTACTGCTTGCGGATCTGCTCGAGCACCTCGGGATCGCGCTCCTCGCCGGCCATGGCGAGCGCCGGATCGCCCGGCAGGAGCTGCTGTAGGCCGAAGATGATCACCGACACGAAGAACAGCGTCGGCACCAGCTGCAGCAGTCGCTTTGCCAGGAACGGGAGCATTGTATGGGGTCAGACCCCTCGCCTCAGTGGGTGCAGCAGAAAGAAGCGGCTACGCAGTGGGTCTGACCCCCTTTCGACGACCGGCTTGAGCCGACTTTCGAGTAGGCCTGATCAAGACCTCGGCGGGAATGCCCAGTTTGGCATGCAGCTTTCGAATCATACCAATCGACAGGTTGCGTTTGCGGTTCAAGACTTCAGCCACCCGCGTGCGCGTGCCGATCATGGGCTCCAAGTCCTTGCGGCTCAGACCCTGCTGCTCCATGCGAAACTTGATGGCTTCGATCGGATCCGGAGGGTCCATAGGATAGTGCTTGTCCTCGTAGGCCTCGATCAGGGTGGCGAGCACATCGAGTTCGTCGGCCTCGCGCGTCCCTTCCTCCGCGTCCATCAGGGCAGCGGCGCGCGCAAGCGCTGCATCGTAGTCGGGCTCGGATTTTATGGGGCGAATCTTGAGCACGTCACACCTCCTCGGCGTCTACTGCATCGTATGCCGCGTGGCTCCCGAGAAACCGGATGTAGACCACGCCTTTGACGTAGTTGATCTTGACGACAAGGCGATACTTGTTGCCGCAAATGTTGAAGACCGCCCGTCGATCCTTCAAGATGCTGACTGAACCGTATTGCTTCTTGAGGTCAGCGGGCTCTTTCCATGCAGCCTTTTTGACGACGGCATACCAACTACGCAGTGCGGCCCTGACCGATTCTTGGTCTCTATGCCCGGCTAAAGTTTCCACAAACTCTCTGAGGGCACGCCGAGAAAGAATCCGCATGCACGACGACTAGCATGCGCCCAAATTGGGCGCAAGCGCAGCGGGGCGTTACTACGCTAAGGTTTCAGCTTGACGCCGACCACGCGCACCAACCCGTCGGGCAGCTGCTTGTAGCCCTCGAGCTTGGCGCTATGGGCGATGATCACCAGCCGGTGGTAGAGATAGATGATCGATCCCTCTTTCAGATATTTGTCGGCAATCTTCTCGTAGATCGCCTTGCGCTCCTCGAGCTTGCTCACCTTGCGGGCGTCATCGATCCACTGGTCGACGTCCTTGTCGCAGAAGCCGCTGTTGTTCTGCGGCGCCTTGCACTTGTGGAAGATGTAGCTGTTGCCGTCGGGGTCGATGCGGCCCGACCATCCGATGAAGAAGGCCTGGAAGCGCCCTTCCTCTGCCTCCTTGAGCGAGGTGGCGAACTCGGTGACGCGGATCTTCATGTCGAAGCCGGCCTCCTTGGCCATGGCCTGGATGACCTCGGCCGCCTGTCGGCTTTCCGGGTTGTTGGGGATCATGAAGTCGACGGCGACGGGCGCAGCCATGCCGGCATCGGCCAGCAGCTTCTTGGCCTTGGCCACGTCGCGGCCTGGTACCGGGAACTTCTGCTGGAAATACGGGCTCTTGGGGCTCACCCATTGGTTGCCCGGCATCACTTCGCCGTTGAAGACGACGTCGGACAGCGCCTTGCGGTCGATGGCCGCCTCCAGCGCCTGGCGCACGCGCGGGTCCTTGCCGAAGGGGCCGTTCTTGCCGGCCTCGCTGTTGGACAGGTTGAGGGTGAGGCCCTGGTAGCCGATCTCGATCTGGGTGGCGAGCTTGAGCCTGGCATCGGCCCTGATCTCCTTGAGGTCGGTGGCGAGTGCCCGCTCGATCAGGTCGAGGCTGCCGGACTTGAGGTTGGCGAGCCGCACCGTCGACTCCACGATCGGCCGGAACACGATGCGGTCGATATGCACGTTGGCGGCGTTCCAATACTCGGCGAACTTGTCGACCACGATGCGGTCCTGCTGCACGCGCTCGGTGAACTTGAAGGGACCGGCGCACACGGGCTTGAGGCCGAACTTGTCGCCCGCCTCCTTTGCCGCCTTCGGGCTCAGGATCATGCCGGCGCGGTCGGCGAGCTGGGCGATCAGCGGCGAGAAGGGGCTCTTGAGCACGAGGCGCACAGTGGCGGCATCCGCCACCTCAATTCTGTCGACGGCGCCGAGCTCGGGCTTGCGGAACGAGCCCTGGAACGTCATGTGCCGCTCCAGGCTCGCTTTCACGGCCTCGGCATCCATCGCCTCGCCGTCGTGGAACTTGACGCCCTGGCGCAGCTTGATGGTAACGGCCTTTCCGTCCGCGGACGTCTCGTGCGACAGCGCCAGCTGCGGTACGATGTTGAGCCTGTCGTCGATGTCGAAGAGCTTGTCGCAGATCGAGGCGAACACGATGCGGCCGACGTAGGTGCGCGCCAGCGTCGGGTCGAGCACGTCTGGGTCCTCGGCGAGGCCGATGCGGAGCGTAGTCTGCGCCATGGCGGACGCTGACACCAACATGGCGGCGGCAGCGACGACGAGACCAAACCTTTTCATGAGATCGAACTCCCCGAGTTGACGCACTTGGCGCCTCAGTCCTGCACCCTGGCGTCGAATGCCCGAAATAGACGCTGCAGGCTGGCTGAAAATTCCGGACCCGCCACAGGCGCGAGCGGGGTAGATGAAACTATGTCGCGCCAGCGATGGCAAGCCGTCGCATGCGAGCGGCCGGCGTCGGCGAGCTCGGGCCGCGTGGTCCTGCAAATCTCCTGGGCATGTGCGCAGCGGGGATGCAGGTGGCAGCCCGGCGGGGGAGCGAGCGGGCTCGGCGGGTCGCCCGGCAGGATGCGCCGCTGCCGGCGCTCTCCCGTCGTCAGCACCGGCACGGCTGAGAGCAGGGCCTGCGTGTAGGGATGGCGCGGCTCGGCGAAGATCTCGTCGCAGGATGCGCTCTCGACGATGCGTCCCAGGTACATCACGGCGACGCGCGCGGCGATGTGCTTCACGACCGCCAGATCGTGGCTGATGAAGATGTAGGCGAGCCCCAGGCGCTGCTGCAGGTCTTTGAGCAGGTTCAGGATCTGGCTGCGGATGGAGACGTCGAGCGCCGACACCGGCTCGTCGCAGACGATGAGCTTGGGTTCCGCTGCCAGCGCGCGGGCCACGGCGATACGCTGGCGCTGGCCGCCGGAGAACTCGTGCGGGTAGCGTTGCGCGTGCTCGCGCTTGAGGCCGACGGTGGTGAGGAGATCGCCGACCCGCTCGCGCCGACCGGCCGGCGGCAGATCGGTGTGCAGCAGGAGCGGTTCGGCCAGCATCTCGCCGACCGTCATGCGCGGATTGAGCGAGCCGTAGGGGTCCTGGAAGATCAGCTGGGCCCCGGCGCGGACACTCCGCAGCTCGGCGGCAGACAGGCGGGCGAGGTCGCGGCCGTCGAAGCGCACCCGGCCATCGGTCGGCTCGATCAGCCTGAGCGCCAGCCGGCCGACCGTCGACTTGCCGCAACCCGATTCCCCGACCAGCGCCAGCGTCTCGCCGGCAGCAACCGAGAGCGAGACGCCGTCGACGGCGCGGACCACGGCGGTCGGCACACCTAGCAGCGAGCGCCGCACCACGAAGTGTTTGGTCACGTTGTCGAGCGCGAGCAGGGGCGCGCTCATGGCAACCTGCCCCCTCTCCCCGCTTGCGGGGAGAGGGTCGGGGTGAGGGGCGTCCGCAGACGCCGGAGCAAGGATCTGCCCCTCACCCTAGCCCTCTCCCCATCATGCCGGAGGCATGTCTTCGACATGACGAAGAGTGGGGAGAGGGAATATGCGGGCAGGGGCGCGCTCATGCCACCAGCGTCTCCAGCGGCGCCTTCCAGCAGCGCGAGAGATGGCCGGCACCGACGTCGGCGAGTGCGGGCGGCGCGCTGCGGCAGCGGGCGTCGGCGAACGGGCACCGGCTGGAGAAGCGGCAGCCCGCGAACGCGGCGGCCAGGTTCGGGACGGTCCCCGAGATGGTGGCGAGCCGCTCGCGCCGCCCGCTGATGTGGGGAATCGAGCCCAGCAGCCCCACCGTGTAGGGGTGCTGCGGGGCGGCAAACAGCCGGGCCGCCGGCGCCTGCTCGACGATTTCGCCCGCATACATGACGACAACGTCGTCGCAGGTCTCCGCCACCACGCCGAGGTCGTGGGTGATGAGGATGATGGCGGTGCCGGTCTCCTCGCGCAGCTTGGCCAAGAGGTCGAGGATCTGCGCCTGGATGGTGACGTCGAGCGCCGTAGTCGGCTCGTCGGCGATCAGCAGCGCCGGCGCGCAGGCGAGCGCCATGGCGATCATCACGCGCTGACGCATGCCGCCCGAGAGCTTGTGGGGATACTCGTCGACGCGATTGCGCGGCGAGGGGATTTTCACGCGCTCCAGCATGTCGATGGCGGCATCGTGCGCCTCGCGTGCCGAGAGCCCGCGATGGCGCATCATGGCTTCGCCGATCTGGTCGCCGACGGTGAAGCTCGGGTTGAGCGAGGTCATCGGCTCCTGGAAGATCATGGCGAGCCGGTTGCCGCGCAGGTCCTGCATCTGGCGCTCGGGCAGCGAGAAGAGGTCCTGCCCTTCGAACAGGACCGAGCCGGAGATGCGCGTCCCTATCTTGGGCAGCAACCGCATGGTGGCGAGCGCGGTGACGCTCTTGCCGCAGCCCGACTCGCCGACGATGCCGAGCGTGCGGCCAGCGGATAACGAGAAGCTCACGCCGCCGACCGCCTGCGTGAGGCTGCCGCGGTCGCCCTCGAAGGCGACGCGAAGGTCCTCGACGGCGAGGAGCGAAGGCGGGCTCACTCATAGCCCTCCGCGATCGATTGCGCGATCCGGTCCTCGAGCCCACTTCGATCGGTGAGGCCGGAAGGCTGGCGCCGCGTCGGCATCTGGCGGCGGAAGTGCACCCAGCGCTGGCGCGCGACCTCCTCCAGACGGGCAAGCTCGGCGAGCGGATCGGGGTGGTCGTCGACGCGCAGGTCGAGAAGGGGATAGTCCTCGCCGTCGTGGATCAGCAGCGCGGCGGACTGTTTGCCCCGCTTGTCGCCGCCCGCCGCCTCGCCGGCACGCATGGCGGCGAGCAATCGGCGCGCGAACGGCAGGGCTGCCGCCGCCTCGTAGGCGCCTATGGTCTCATTGAGCACGTCGGGGCCAGCCAGCATGTTGCCGGCGACAGAGCAGTCCGTCCGCAGCGCGTGGCCGCACCAGTCGATGCAAGCTGCGCCCGTGTAAGCCGCCGAGCGCCCTTGGCGGTCCATCACGTGCAGCTGGCGGTTGTGGCGGCCCGCGTCGGCCTCGGTGAGTTGAGCAACCACCTGGTCGGCGCTCGCTCCCGCCTGCAGCAGTGCCAGGCCCTTCGGCCCATAGTGCGGGTTGATGAAGGCCTGCGAGGCGATGGCGCCAGCGCCGGTCTGGCCGGTCTGAATGTATGGCACCAGCGCGCCCACGGCGAAGAACCGGGTCGCCACGGCAATGCCGACCCGGCCGGTCTGCGTGTCACGGGCAATGATCGACCAGGTCACGGGCGGCTCCAGGCATCGTCCGCAGGGCGGCAGACGACACTAGACAACGCCCGATCGGATGCCCGGTCAATGTGTCCCAAAAAGACAGCGCCCCGGCGGCAATTGCCGGGGCGCTGGTCCCTGGAGGCGCAATATAGCCTCAAGGCAGGGCTAACTCGGGCCTGCCGAACAGCCGATCGAGCCTGGTGGCGGCCTGGTCCGGCAAGATGACGTGCACCTTGTGGGCCGGTGCTGATCTTGGATGGCTCGTGGCCGCGCTGGTCCCGGTAGCAGGGCCGAACAAGAAGGCTTGCGCGATCAGGCCGAGCAAGCAAAGCGCCGTCACCAGCAGGGCGGAGACCTGGTAGCCGATCTCGCGTCCGTTCATGTCATGAAGCGCGCGTCTCATGGCACTCTCCTATCGGCTGGTTGCACTCGGTTCAGCATTCGCCTTTGCGCTCGCTGTGCTCACAGAGCTCGCGGGCGAGCGTGGCGCGGTCCAGTCCGCGGCGGGCCAGCTCGGCGTCCGACAGCCGCGACAACTCCTCGTAGGTGGCGGCGGCGCCGTAGTAGGCGGCGCAGGTCGCGATCCAGCCGGCGATTTTCGTGCGCAGGGCCTGCATGCGGGAGCGGCCCGGCCGGTCGAGTGTCCGCGGTGCGATGCTCTCGTGCATGAGTCTCTCCTCCGCGTGCCAAGGGCACACGCTTGCTGTCAGGCCTGGCGGGCCTGAAGGGTGGATGGGCTTCAGCTTGGAACGGAGGGAGCCCGCGGCTTTTCGATCAGCTCCACCTTTGGGGGATGTGCCCGGCCCCTCCGGCTCCAAGTTCATGCGTGGAGCTTAAGGGGGAGCGGGGTTTCGTGCCCAGCTTCGGACTTTTCCGGGCGCTTGCCTGATCTTTCCGGCCGCCTTCCGGCCCCCGCCCGGCCGGGCTCAGATCTGCTTGATGCGAATCCACTTGGCGAACTGGCTCTGCTCCACCGCCAGCAGGTCCTGATTGTATTCCTCGTACATGCGCGAGCGCGGGTCGATCTTGCCGATCATGTCGTCGTCGACCTTTTCGTACTTGTTCATGATCACCGGCATGGCCACGGGCGTGTACACGTTGGCGAAGGCGTGGCCCATGGTCAGCATGATCCCCTTCATGCGCTTGTAGACGTCGATCTGGGACAAGATCACCTTCTTCAGCCAGGCCTGCTCATTGGAAAGGATGAAGATGTGCATGGACGCGCGCGGGATGTAGACCTTGCCGAACTGCAGGGGCAGCTTCTTGTCCTTGCCCACCTCCTTCACGAGCAGCACGGAGGTGTCCTTGTCCCACACGATCTCCATGCGGAAGGCGTAGACGAGGCCGTCCTCATGGAAGGACGGCCGCGCAAACACATAGTCACCGACGTAGTTGCGCGTTTCCTCTTTGGTGTACCTGCCGAATTCCTCGCCCGCTGCCTCTACCGCCGTGGTGCCGTTGATCAGGTTGATCTTCACCTGCGATTCGATCTGCAGGATCGTCTTCTCAGAGAAGATGCCGACCACCAGCTTGTCGACCGTCGACTTCCCGAGCTTGGCGCGCTGGGCGAACTCGTCGCGCGAGATGCGCTCTTTGGCGATATAAGCGCGGATTGCCTGCACGATCCGCTTGCGATCGGCGTCCTCAATCGGCATCGGGGGCCTCCGTACCCGCAAACCTGCGTCGGCTCGCTGCATCATGGCGGCGGCCTGCGCGTTTTGCTACTGTCTCGGGCGGGTTGGGCTCTCTGGCTTGGTTGAAGGTACATACGATGAGATCCTTTCCGCCGATTCCAGCTGTCACGGCAGTGGTGACGGCAATTGCCTTTCTGGGCCTTGCAGGGGCCGCGTTGGCCGCCGGCGAGGCCGAACGTCCCTTGGGCGGGCAGCCGCAGCCGCCCCAGCGCACCGAGGAACGGCCGTTCGGCGGCCCGCCGCCGAGCAAGCGCTCCATGCAGCCGGTGAACGACGGCAAGACGTGCCGGACCGCCGTCGGCACCTGCCGGCTCGAGAGCGCAAAGCCCGCCGGGTCCGACTGCTCCTGCCCCGGCAGCGCCGGCCAGGGGCCTGGTGGCAAGGTCGAATGAGGCCTTGTCTACTCGGCCCGGACGGCCGATCACTCGGCCCCCGGCTCGGACCAGAGCACAGCTGGGCCGGATGAACGCCGATGTTCACCTATTTCGCGCTCAAGTACCTGCACATTCTGGGTGCCGCCATGCTGCTTGGCACCGGCGCCGGCATCGCCTTTTTCATGCTTCTGGCCCATCGTACCGGTGATGCGGCGATCGTGGCGGGGGTAGCGCGCATCGTCGTCATCGCCGACTTTGCCTTCACCGCCACCGCCGTGGTGGCGCAGCCCGTTACCGGTCTGCTGCTGACCTGGACCGTCGGCTATTCGGTTTTCGACGGCTGGATCCTGCTCTCGGTCCTGCTCTACCTCGTCACCGGACTGTTCTGGCTGCCGGTGGTGTGGATGCAGATGCGCATGCGCGACCTCGCCGTCGCGGCCGCGCGCGAATGCCGTCCCCTGCCGCCGGACTATCACCGCCTGTTCCGGCTCTGGTTCGCCTGCGGATTTCCCGCGTTTGCGGCCGTGCTCGCCATCTTTTGGCTCATGATCGCCAGGCCGCAGTTCGGCTAGTGAACCCGCTGCGGTCGACCCGATCCTCCGCTCGGCGCCTTTACCCCGGCTTGCGACCTGATAGAGTGACCGCCAAGCACAAGCACAATGACGCCCGCAGGCCCGTCTCGGCCAAACCGGGCGCCGGAGAAGGCCGTGGAGGGTTCCAAAGAAGCGGACGGCGCAGCCAAGCTGCAGGCCGGAGCCGAGGGGTGTGGGGGGGAGGCCGGAGCCAACTCGAAGCTCGCTGCGCCTTCAGCCATGGGCGCAAGCGCGCCCGCCATTGCCCATACCGGCCCCGCGCACAGCGCTACGCTCGATGCCGAAGCCGGCTGCTCGGCGCCCAAGCCCGCCTACGCCGCCCTCGACCTCGGCACCAACAACTGCCGCCTGCTGGTCGCGCGGCCCTCGCGCCGTGGCTTCAAGGTGATCGACGCCTTCTCGCGCATCATCCGCCTGGGCGAGGGCGTCTCCGGCAGCGGCCGGCTGTCGGAGCCCGCCATCGCGCGCACGATCGAGGCCCTGCAGGTGTGCGCCGCCAAGATCAGGCGCCACCAGGTGGCGCGTGTCGGGCTGATCGCCACCGAGGCCTGCCGCCTCGCCGCCAACGGCCCGCAGTTCCTGGACCAGGCGCGGGCCGAGACCGGTCTCGACATCAAGATCGTCAGCCGCGAGACCGAGGCCAAGCTGGCGGTCTCGGGCTGCGCCTCGCTGATCGATCTCGCCTGCGACAACGCCATGGTGTTTGACATCGGCGGGGGCTCCTCCGAGCTCATCTGGCTCGATCTCACGCGCCGCCGCCACCCATGGAGGCGTTCGCTTGCCGAGCGGCTCGAGCTGCAGGGCTGCATTGCTGCCTGGACGTCGCTACCGGTCGGCGTCGTCACACTGGCCGAGCGCTTCGGCGGCACGTTCGTCGACGCCGACGTGTTCGAGGCCATGGTCGACCAGGTCGGGCAGATGCTGGCGCCGTTCGAGGCCGAGCACGGTTTGCGCCGCCGCCTGGCCGGCAGGCGGACGCACCTCCTCGGCACCTCCGGCACCGTGACGACCATCGCCGGCGTGCATCTGGGCCTGCCCCGCTACGAGCGTAGCAAGGTCGATGGCTGCTGGCTGGAGACGGCGCAGGTGCGCGTCGTCACCGATGGCCTGCTCGCGGCCAGCTACGAGGAGCGCGTGGCGGAGCCCTGCATCGGCCGCGAGCGCGCCGACCTGGTGCTCGCCGGCTGCGCCATCCTGGAGGCCATGCTGCGGACCTGGCCGTGCGAACGGCTGCGCGTGGCCGACCGGGGCTTGCGCGAGGGCATCCTGGCGACCCTGATGGCCGAGGACGGCGTCTATCGCAGCGAGCGCCGCTCCGGCTACTGGCGGCGCTAGTGTGATGGCCGGGCGGCGCAGCGAAGGCAGAGGGGGGCAGCGCCAGCTCAAGGTGCGGTTGAAGACCGCCAAGCAGCGCACCGCCTCATCCCAGCGCTGGCTCGAGCGCCAGCTCAACGACCCCTATGTCGCCGCCGCCAAGCGCGAGGGCTACCGCTCGCGCTCCGCCTTCAAGCTGATCGAGATCGACGACAAGCACCGCCTGCTCAAGCCGGGCCACCGGGTGGTGGATCTGGGCTCGGCGCCCGGAGGCTGGGCGCAGGTTGCCGCCGAGCGGGTGCGCTCGCTGGAGGGCCGGGGGCAGATCGTCGCTATCGACATCCTCGAGATGGAGCCGGTCGCCGGGGTCGAGTTCGTTCAGCTCGATTTCATGGACGAGAGCGCCCCGACGCGGCTCGAGGCGATGCTGCGCGAGGGCCGGGCCGACGTCGTGCTCTCCGACATGGCGGCGCAGGGAACCGGGCACACCCGCACCGACCATCTGCGCATCATGGGGCTGGCGGAGGCCGCCGTCGAATTCGCCTGCGCGGTGCTCTCTCCCGGCGGCGCCTTCGTGTGCAAGGTGCTGCAGGGCGGCACCGAGCGCGAGCTGCTCGATCGGCTGAAACGCGTGTTCGCCACCGTCAGGCACGTCAAGCCGCCGGCGAGCCGGGCCGAATCGGCCGAGCTCTACGTGGTGGCCACGGGCTTTCGCGGGTGAGAGGGAGGCTAGGAACTCCTATGGCAACCGGGATGCCAAGCCCTCTTGGAGCGTGATACTGTGTGTACCGCGAGCCCCATTCGAGGAGCCAATGGACCACCCGCGCATCAGGAGCGACCCAAAGGTCATGATGGGCAAGCCGGTCATCCGCGGCACCCGCATTACGGTCGAGCATATCCTGCGCTGCCTCGCGGCTGGCGACAGTGTCGAGCAGGTGTTGTCGGACTATCCGCGCCTGACGATTGAGGACATTCGCGCAGCACAGGCCTTTGCAGCGGATCACCTTGCTCATGAGTCCGCATTCGCGGCAGAGTAAATCGTGCGCTTGCTTGCCGATGAATGCGTCGCAAGGTCCATTGTCGACCGGTTGCGGGCGGAAGGTTTCGACATCGTCCGTGCTGTCGATGTGTGCAATTCCGAAGACGATGACAAGGTACTGGCGCAGGCATTCGAGGATGGCCGAGTTTTGATCACTGCCGACAAGAATTTCGGCGAGCTTGTCGTCCGCTTCGGGCTACAGACGATGGGTGTCGTCAATTTGGCCCTTGGCAATCTTGGCGCGGCTACCCGGGCCGAGATCACTGTCGCCGGGCTGCGCGACCTCGGCGGTCGGATAGTCGGCAACCTCGTGACCATCGAACCCGGCCGGGTACGGGTCCGGCCGCTCACCTAGCCCCGGTCTTGACCTGGCGCGACGTCGGCAGGCGCAATCCGTGTCTTTCCCCGGCGCATCATGGGTGCTAATAGGAACCTTGGAACGATTCCACCACAAGCGGCAGCCGAGGCCGCGTGCCGGGGGCCTGAAGGGGACCCTGGCGCGCTCGCATTCGGCTAACTGGACCTAGGCAAGGAGAGCGGAGATGGCGCAACGGCCCACCATCGACGACGCCAGTGTGGCGCTGACCTTCGACGATGTCCTGCTTGTTCCCCGCCCCTCCGACATCCTGCCCGCCGAGGCCGACGTGTCGTCGCGAGTGACGCGCGAGATCACCGTCAAGATCCCGGTCATCTCCTCGGCCATGGACACGGTCACGGAAGGGCGGCTTGCCATCGCCATGGCGCAAGCCGGCGGCATTGGCGTCGTCCATCGCAACATGACACCGGAAGCCCAGGCCGAGCAGGTGGCCATGGTCAAGCGCTACGTCTCCGGTATGGTAGTCAATCCCATCACCATCCATCCCACCGCCACGCTTGCCGATGCCCTCGGTCTGATGGAGGAGCACAAGTTCTCCGGCATTCCCGTGGTCGAGCCGGGCAAGAAGGGCAAGCTCGTCGGCATCCTCACCAACCGTGACGTGCGCTTCGCCACCAACCACAAGACGCCGGTCGCCGAGCTGATGACCAAGAAGCTGGTGACGGTGAAGGAGGGCGTGAGCCGCGAGGACGCGCAGCGGCTCCTGCATCAGCACCGGATCGAGAAGCTGCTGGTGGTGGACAACGACTTCCGCTGCATCGGCCTCGTCACCGTCAAGGACATCGAGAAGGCGCAGAAGTATCCCAACGCCTGCAAGGACGAGCAGGGCCGGTTGCGGGTGGCGGCGGCCACCACGATCGGCGAGGAAGGCTTCCAGCGCGCCGAGGGCCTGATCGCTGCCGGCGTCGACATGGTGGTGGTGGACACCGCGCACGGCCACTCGAACCGGGTGCTGGAGGTCGTGACCCGCATCAAGAAGCAGTCGAACCGGGTGCAGGTGATCGCCGGCAACGTCGCCACCGCCGACGGCACCAAGGCGCTGATCGATGCCGGGGCGGACGCAGTGAAGGTCGGCATCGGCCCTGGCTCGATCTGCACCACGCGCATCATCGCCGGCGTCGGCGTGCCGCAGCTGACCGCCATCATGGATGCGGTCGAGGTGGCGAAGAAGCAGGACGTGCCGATCATCGCCGACGGCGGCATCAAGTTCTCGGGCGACATGGTCAAGGCGCTGGCCGCCGGTGCCGACTGCGTCATGATCGGCGCGCTGCTGGCCGGCACCGACGAGGCCCCGGGCGAGACCTACCTCTACGAGGGGCGCACCTACAAGGCCTACCGCGGCATGGGCTCGGTGGGCGCCATGGCGCGCGGCAGCGCTGACCGCTACTTCCAGCAGGAGGTCAAGGACACCCTCAAGCTGGTGCCGCAAGGCATCGAGGGCCAGGTGCCGCACAAGGGTCCGGTCGACGGCGTGCTGCACCAGCTGGTGGGCGGCCTGCGCGCCGGCATGGGCTATATCGGCGCGGCCAACCTCAAGGCGCTGCGCGAGCGTGCCCGCTTCGTGCGCGTGTCGTCGGCAGCCGTGAGCGAAAGCCACACCCACGGTGTGGACGCCACCCGCGAGGCGCCGAACTACCAGCGCAACGTGTGATTCTCGCTCGAGATCGATTCTCACTCTCAAGACAAGGGGTCCGGGCAAGCCGGGCCGGAACCGCGTGAACCAGGTCGCCATACTCTATCCGGTATTCGTGCATGTCTTGCTGGTCGTCGTGGTCGGCGCCTTGATGGCCGCCGCGCGTGCCCGCGCCGTCCGCACCATGGACCGTCAGCGCGGCAACCCCGATCTCGCCATGGGGCGGGTCGCGTGGCCGGACGACGCCACCAAGCGGGCCGACAACTATCGCAACCAATTTGAGCTTCCGGTGCTGTTCTATGCGGTGGTGGCATTCGGGCTCATCACCAAAGGCGCGGACATCGTCATGATCCTCCTGGCATGGCTGTTCGTACTGACGCGCGTCGTCCATGCCGCCATCCACGTCGGCCCCAACAAGGTGCGGTGGCGCTCGCCGGCGTTCGCGATCGGCTTTCTGATCGTGGCCGTCATGTGGATCAAGCTGTTCCTGCACGTGCTGACGGCCGGGCTGGCGGCTTGAGGCAATGCGGCCCGGCGCCCACATTGCGGCCGCCATCGAGGTCCTCGACGAGGTGCTGGAGCGGCACCGCCCGGCGGCGACGGCATTGGCCGACTGGGGCAAGAGCCACCGCTTCGCCGGCTCGGGCGACCGCGCCGCCATCGGCAACCTTGTCTACGACGCGCTGCGCCGGAAGCGCTCGCTGTCCGCCCAGATGCAAAGCGAGACGAGCCGCGCCGTCGTGCTCGCCGCCGCGCCGCGGGCGCTGGGGCTGTCGCCGGCGGCCGTGATTGCCAGCGCCGACGGTTCGGTGCATGCGGTCCCGCCGCTGAGCGCGGAGGAGCAGGCGGGGCTGTCGCGTGAGCTGCCGGGCGACACGCCGGCGTCGGTGCGCGGCGACTTTCCGGACTGGCTCGAGCCGTCGTTTGTGCGCGCCTTCGGGGTGGCAGCGGCCGAGGAGGGAGCAGCGATGGCCCGCCGCGCGCCCGTCGACCTGCGCGTCAACACCCTGAAGGCCGACCGCGACAAGGTGGTTAGGGGGCTGGCCCGGTTTGCCCCCCTCCCAACCCCGATGTCGCCGCTCGGGGTGCGGCTGCCGGCCCCGGAGGGGGCCGGCCGGCAGCCCAACGTCGAGGCCGAGGCCGGGCACGGCAAGGGCTGGTATGAGGTGCAGGACGAGGGCTCGCAGATCGCTGCCCTCCTGGCCAACGCCGGCCCGCGCGAGCAGGTGCTCGATATTTGTGCAGGCGCCGGCGGCAAGACGCTCAGCTTTGCCGCCGCCATGCGCAACACCGGCCAGGTCTATGCCTACGACGACGAGCCCGCGCGCCTGCGCCCCATCTTCGAGCGCCTGAAGCGGGCGGGCGTGCGCAACGCCCAGGTGCTGGCCGCGGGCGATTCGGCAGCGCTCGCCTCGCTGGGCGCCCGCTTCGACCTGGTCTTCATCGATGCGCCCTGCACCGGAACGGGCGCCTGGCGCCGCCGGCCCGACGCCAAGTGGCGGCTGAAGCCGGCGAATCTGGCGCAGCGGCTCGATGAGCAGCGAACAATTCTGGCGATGGCGGCGGGCCTGGTGAAGACCGGCGGGCGCCTCGTCTATGCCACCTGTTCGGTGCTGCCCGAGGAGAATGGCGGCCAGCTCGCGTGGTTCGTTGCGAACCATTCGGGCTTTGTGGCGTTGTCCTGGCGCGAATCGTGGCAGGCGAGCGTCGGCGGTGCGCTGCCCGACTCGGCCGACGGCGGGACCGAGGCGCTCCTTCTCACGCCGGCGCGTCACAACACTGACGGTTTCTTCATCGCCGTGCTCCGCCGGAACTAAATGTGTGTTGCGAGGGCGCGTCGGAGTGAATAGGAGGTTGCGCGCAGCGCGCCTCGTCCACAGATAAGAGTTTGACACAGATTTCCGAGGGACTAAGGATCGCCATTGCGTTGAGGCCAGTGAGGTCTTGTCTAGAGCGGCCGAGAGCTGGCGCCGGCACGGGGGCATCTCCAAACGCTCCGTCGCCTGCTGCCGACGCCGGCATCGAGGAGGACAATCGTCCGTCATGGTAATGCCGTCCAAGCCCAAGCGTCCGCGACGCTTGGCGACGCGTTCGTGCCTGGGCCCGGTGGCGGACCTGGAGGCACACCTCCCGGAAGAATGGTGGCGCAAGCTCTTCAATGCGCTCTATGTGAAGACCGACGGCGATGTCGTCGAGAACCTCGAGAACACGCGGCGCGAGGTGGACTTCATCGTCTCGGCGGCGGCCATCCAGCCGCACAGCCATATCCTAGATCTGTGCTGCGGCCAGGGCCGGCACTGCCTGGAGCTCGCCCGGCGCGGCTTCAAGCAGGTGATGGGCCTCGACCGCTCGCGCTACCTCGTGCGCCTCGCCAAGAAGCGGGCGCAGACCGAAGGCCTGCAGGTGCTGTTCAAGGAAGGCGATGCGCGCAATCCGCGGCTGCCGGAGAACAGCATGGATTGCGTTGCCATCATGGGCAACTCGTTCGGCTACTTCTCCAACAAGCAGGACGACGAGAAGGTTCTGACTGCGGTCGGCAAGATCTTGAGGCCCAGCGGCCAGCTGGTGCTCGACATCACCGACGGCGGCCACATGCACGAGAACTTCGAAAAGCGCTCGTGGGAATGGATCGACGAGCACCATTTCGTCTGCCGCGAGCGCACCATCAGCCAGGACGGCGAGCGGCTGATCTCGCGCGAGGTGATCGTCCACGACGAGATGGGTGTGATCGCCGACCAGTTCTATGCCGAGCGCCTCTACACGCGTGAGAGCATCGGCAAGCTGATGGAGAAGTGCGGCTTCCGCAACGTGCGCCATCACGGTCATGCCGAAGCGCAGTCCGACCGCGACCAGGATCTGGGCATGATGGCGCGGCGCATCCTGCTTTCCGCCGACGCCCCGCATCTGCCGGTGCGCAAGAAGGGCAAGCTGCAGGCGCTCGAGGTCACCGTGCTGATGGGCGACCATCGCCTGCCGGACCAGGTCAAGCGCGACGGCACCTTCAATCCGGAAGATCTCGACACCGTCCGCAAGCTCAAGGACGCGCTGGCCGAGCTGCCGACCTACAAATTCCGCTTCCTCGACAACCACGGTACGCTGGAGCGGGATCTGTCCGACCTGCGCACCGACCTGATCTTCAATTTGTGCGACGAGGGGTTCAACAACGACCCCTTCAAGGAGCTGCACGTCCCGGCCATGCTCGAGGTGCTGGGCATCGGCTACACGGGCGCCGGGCCGGCAGCGCTGGCGGCCTGCTACGACAAGGGTCTGGTGCGCGCCGTGGCGCAGGGCCTGGATGTGCCGGTGCCGCTGGAGAGCTACGTGCGTCCGGGCGACCAGGGCGCCACGCTGCCTTCGGTGTTTCCGGCCCTGCTCAAACCGAACCAGGGCGACAGCAGCCAGGGCATCACCAAGGATTCGGTGGTCTACAACGAGAAGGCGCTGCTCGACTCGCTCGATCGCATTCGCGCGGAGTTCCCAAGGCGCGGCGTGCTCGTGCAGGAGTTCCTTACCGGCGCCGAGTACTCGGTGCAGCTGATCGGCAACCCCGACCAGGGGTTGCGCGCGCTGCCGATCCTCGAGGTCGACTATTCGCGGCTCGACGAAAAGCTGCCGAAGATCCTCGGCTACGAATCCAAGTGGTTGCCGGACAGCCCCTACTGGATCCAGATCAAGTATCGCGAGGCGACACTGGCCGATCAAAAGCAGCAGCAGATGATCGACAGCTCCTCGCGCCTGTTCGAGCGGCTGGGCTGCCGCGACTACGCGCGCTTCGACTTCCGCGCCGACGCCAAGGGCGAGATCAAGCTGCTCGAGGTCAATCCCAACCCGGGCTGGTGCTGGGACGGCAAGATGAACATCATGGCCGGCTTCCAGGGCATGCGCTATTCGGACCTGCTGGGTCAGATCCTGCAAGCCGCCGTCGAGCGCCTCGGCATCACGGCCAAGCCGGCGGCGCAGCAGATCGCTGCCAACGGCAACGGCCACGCCGTCGCCGCCGAGTAGGTGCGCGCTCGCGCGCAGCGCCGACGCCGCTGGCCGAGATCGAGGGCCTATATCGAGATCGTTCTTTGATCTAAGCTGTTCGCTTGGATCAAAGAACGTGAATCTCACTCTATGATCGGAAGATAGAGCAGGATTCACGCTTCGGCCCGTGTGCGTTCATGCTGGATTGACGTCGTTCAATCCGAAGCGATCCTGCTCTTGCAATCGATTCTGGCGGGAGCGCCGCGCAAGCCATGACCGACACCGTCCTCATCATCGACTTCGGCAGCCAGGTGACGCAGCTGATCGCCCGGCGGGTGCGCGAGCAGGGCGTCTATTCCGAGATCGTGCCGTTCAACAAGGCCGAGGACGCGCTGCAGCGCCTCGAGCCCAAGGCCGTGATCCTCTCGGGCGGCCCCGCCAGCGTCACCGAGTTCGGCACCCCGCGCGCGCCCGACTGGGTGTTCAAGTCGGGCCTGCCGGTGCTCGGCATCTGCTACGGCGAGCAGACCATGGTGGCGCAGCTGGGCGGCAGCGTGGAAGGCGGACACCATCGCGAGTTCGGCCGCGCCGAGCTGGAGGTGACGGGCGAGTCGGCGCTGTTTGAGGGCTTCTGGGAGAAGGGCGGGACCGACACGGTGTGGATGAGCCACGGCGACCGCGTCACGCGGCTGCCGCCGGGCTTCAAGGTGATCGGCGTGTCGAAGGGCGCGCCGTTCGCCGCCATTGCCGACGAGGAGCGCCGGCTCTACGCCGTGCAGTTTCACCCCGAGGTGGCGCACACCCCGCGCGGCTCCCAACTGATCGGCAACTTCGTGCGCCGCATCGCCGGCCTGCCGGGCGACTGGAGCATGGCGCACTTCAAGTCGAGCGAGATCGCCAAGATCCGCGCTCAGGTCGGAAGGGGGCGCGTCATCTGCGGCCTGTCGGGCGGCGTCGACAGCGCCGTGGCGGCCGTGCTGATCCACGAGGCCATCGGGCCCCAGCTCACCTGCATCTTCGTCGACCACGGCCTGTTGCGCCTCAACGAGGCCAAGGAGGTCGTCTCGCTGTTCCGCGGCGCCTTCAACATCCCGCTGGTGCACGTCGATGCCAGCGAGCGCTGCCTCGCCGCGCTGGCCGGCAAGACCGACCCCGAAGCCAAGCGCAAGACCATCGGCGGCCTCTTCATCGACGTGTTCGAGGCGGAGGCGGCCAAGCTCGGCGGGCCTGAGTTCCTGGCCCAGGGCACGCTCTACCCCGACGTGATCGAGAGCGTGTCGTTCACCGGCGGGCCCTCGGTGACCATCAAGTCGCACCACAACGTCGGCGGCCTGCCCAAGCGCATGAACCTGAAGCTGGTCGAGCCGCTGCGCGAGCTCTTCAAGGACGAGGTGCGGGCGCTCGGGCGCGAGCTGGGGCTGCCCGAGCACTTCATCTGGCGCCACCCCTTCCCGGGGCCGGGCCTTGCCATCCGCATCCCCGGCGACATCACCCGCGAGAACCTCGAGGTCTTGCGCAAGGCCGACGCCGTGTTCCTCGACGAGATCCGCAAGGCCGGCCTCTACGACAAGATCTGGCAGGCGTTCGCGGTGCTGCTGCCGGTGCGCACCGTCGGCGTGATGGGCGACGATCGCACCTACGACCAGGTGTGCGCGCTCCGTGCCGTGACCTCCACCGACGGCATGACGGCCGACTTCTTCCCCTTCCCCTACGAGGTTCTGGGTCGCGCCGCGACCCGCATCATCAACGAGGTCCAGGGCATCAATCGCGTCGTCTACGACGTGACCAGCAAACCGCCCGGCACGATCGAGTGGGAGTAGGGACGGCTCGTGCAAGCAGCACGCCCCGTCACATCGGGCTCTTGCCCGCCTCGCCCTCGACGCGCGGCTGCCGGCGGCAATCGAAGGTGCGCGCCGGCCCGTCGGCAACGCGGCGCGCCAGTGCGATGGCGTCCTCGTTGGCGAGCGCGTCGATATAGGCCACGTGGCAGGTTTCGCTCTCGCTCACCTTGAACACCACCAGGACGTCGCCGCGCCGGCCCTCGCTCGAGGTGTGGAAGCGCACGATGATGGCATAGGGGAGCTGGCGCTCGCCGCGGCGCACGAAGCGCCATTCGATGGTGGCGCGGTCGCTGCCGGCCTCGAACATGGAGTTGAAGGGGGCGAGCGTCTGCTTGGCCGCACGGCGCCGCTCCGGGTTGGCGCCGACGCTGACGAACTGCCGCAGGTCGCCCTCGGCGACCCACACCGGCAGGCCGGCCAGTCCCGTGCAGCGCCAGGCCCCGCCGTCGCGGTGGCGCCCGACCTGCTTGCAGGCCTTGAGATCGACGGTGGTGTAGAGGCTCTTCACCGGGTTGGCGGGTGCTGGTCCCGGCGCCAGGCAGGCGGCCACGGCGATCAGCAGCGCGAGCGGGCGGGCCATCGTCTCCTCCCTGCGAGAGGCGGCCGGTCACGGGCCAATCCTCCAACGCGGGCTTGGCATACCGCATGACGCGGAGAAAGGAAATCTCGAGCGCAGCGCGCGCCCGCCCTTCCGCGCACCGCCCGGCGTTGCTATACCCGCTCCAATCGGCGGAGGTCGAGGCTATGAGCAAGATGAAGATCGCCGTGACCGGAGCGGCCGGACGGATGGGGCGCGAGCTCATTCGCGCCATCCACGGGCGGCAGGACTGCGTCGTCGCCGGAGCGATCGAGCAGGAGGGATCGATCGCGCTGGGGCAGGATGTCGGCCTGCTGGCGGGGCTCGGCAAGCTCGGCGTGTTGATCACCGACGACCCGCTCGAGCTGTTCGCCAAGGTCGACGCGGTGCTCGACTTCACGGTCCCGCAGGCCTCCGTGGAGTTTGCCGGGCTCGCCGCCAATGCCCGCATCGTGCACGTGTTCGGCACCACCGGCCTCAAGCCTGACGACTACGCGAAAATTACCGCCGCCGCCCGTCACGCCACCATCATCACCTCCGGCAACATGAGCCTCGGCGTCAATCTCCTGGCTGCGCTGACGAAGAAGGTCGCCGAGGCGCTCGATGCCGACTTCGACATCGAGGTCCTGGAGATGCATCACCGCCACAAGGTGGACGCCCCGTCCGGGACGGCGTTGATGCTGGGCAAGGCCGCCGCCGACGGCAGGGGCGTCGATCTCGCCAAGGCGAGCGTGCGCGTGCGCGACGGCCACACCGGCGAGCGCAAGCGCGGCGACATCGGCTTTGCCACGCTCAGAGGCGGCAATATGGTTGGCGAGCACACGGTGATCTTCGCTGCCGACGGCGAGCTGATCGAGCTCACGCATCGCGCCACCGATCGCGGCATCTTCGCGCGCGGCGCCGTCAAGGCGGCGCTGTGGGGCCGCGGCAAGGGCCCGGGCCTGTTCACGATGATGGACGTGCTGGGTCTCGAGGGCAGCAAGCCCGCGCAATAGGTGGGCGGGTCGCGGGCTGCACGGCCGTCAAGTGCCCGATGCGGTCGCCGCCGGTCGCAGCAGCGACACGCCCGTCATCTGTGCCGGCTGCGGCAGGCCCATCAGCTCGAGCAGCGTCGGCGCGAGGTCCAACAGCCGCCCGTCCGCCAGCGACGCGCTTCCAGCGCCCATCACCAACGCCGGCACGGGATTGGTGGTGTGGGCCGTGTGCGGGCCGCCGGTCTGGGGGTCGCGCATCAGCTCGCAATTGCCGTGGTCGGCGGTGGCAAAGAGGGCGCCGCCGGCCTTGGCCACCGCCTCGGCCAGCCGCCCCAGTCCGGCATCCACCGTCTCGACCGCCTTGATCGCCGCCGGCAGCATCCCCGTGTGCCCGACCATGTCGGGGTTGGCGTAGTTCAGCACGATCAGGTCGTACTTGCCCGCGGCGATGGCGGCCACCGCCTTGTCCGTCACCTCCGTTGCCGACATCTCGGGCTTGAGGTCGTAGGTTGCGACCTTGGGCGAGGGCACCATGATGCGGTCCTCGCCGGTGTAGGGTTCCTCGCGGCCGCCATTGAGGAAATAGGTGACGTGGGGGTACTTCTCGGTCTCGGCGATGCGCAGCTGTGCACGACCGGCCTTGGCCACCACCTCGCCCAGCACGTTCGGCAACGCTTGCGCCGGGAACAGCGTGGACAGGAACGCGTTGAGCTTGTCGCTGTACTCCGTCATGCCGGCGGCGGCGGCGATGCTTGGGCTGCGCCGGCGCGCAAAGCCCGAGAAGTTCGGGTCGAGCAGGGCGCCCAGGATCTCGCGCACGCGGTCGGCGCGGAAGTTGAAGGAGAGCACCCCGTCGCCGTCGCGCATGCCGCGGTAGTCGCCGATGACGGCCGGCACGACGAACTCGTCGCTGACGTCGTGCGCATAGGCGTCGGCAATCGCCGCGCGGGCATCGGGGAAGCGCGGGCCGGCCGCGTCCGCCATGGCCGCGTACGCCTTGGCCACGCGCTCCCAGCGATTGTCGCGATCCATGGCATAGTAGCGGCCGCAGACGGTGGCGATGGCAACGGAGGCCGGCAAGGCCACGCGCAGCCTGGCGATGTCGTCGCCGGCCGACCGCGGCGGCGTATCGCGGCCGTCCGTGAAGGCATGCACGAGGCTCGGCACGCCGGCGCCGGCCAGGATCGCCGCCAGCGCCACCGCGTGGTCCTGGTGCGAGTGCACGCCGCCCGGTGATACCAGGCCCATGAGGTGGCAGGTGCCGCTGGTCTCCTTCAGGCGTGCAATCAGCCGACGCAGGGCTGGCGCCTGCTCGATCTCGCCGCTGGCGATCGCCTCGCCGATGCGCGGCAGGTCCTGCATGACGAGGCGCCCGGCGCCGATGTTGAGATGTCCGACCTCGGAGTTGCCCATTTGGCCATCCGGCAGCCCCACGTCCCTGCCCGATGTGCGCAGGAAGGCGTGCGGGCAGGCCGACCACAGGCGGTCGAAGGCCGGCGTCCGGGCCTGGCGCACGGCATTGTCGGCGGCCTCCTCGCGCCAGCCCCAGCCGTCCAGGATCACCAGCATCACCGGGCGGCGCTGCTGCATCCCACCTTCTCCATGCTTCACCACGTCGCGCTGCAGGCGCCAAGCCAACCCGGGCCAACCCGGGATTGCGACACACACTTGTTGTTGTAAAATGGGTCTCGTTCTGCGCGATTGCAGCCCCACCGTCAATCGGCCGCGCCAGGCGCTGGGGCCAGGTGCTGGGTTGAACGCAAATGTGGTCAATTGTTCGGGGGAGGGTAGGCAATGGCTCTGGACGAGGTGCTCGAGCGGCTGCGCTCCGACAACGAGGAGCGCAACAAGTGGGTGGGCGTGTACATCGGCGTGCTCGCGGTGCTGCTGGCCATCTGCAGTGTCGGCGGCGGCAACGCCGCCAAGGATGCGACGCGGGCCAACATCGAGGCCACCAACACCTGGGCGTTCTTCCAAGCCAAGAACATCCGCCGCAGCGCCATCACGATGGCTGCTGATGAGCTGGAGCTCCTGTCGGCCTCGCAGCCCGCAATGCCAGCCGACGCGAAGCAGAAGTTCGACGACAAGATCAAGGACTACCGCGCCCAGGCCCAGCGTCTCACCACCGATCCGGCGCGCAAGGAAGGGCTCGACGAGCTGTTCGAGAAGGGCAAGGCGCTGGAGGTCGAGCGCGACATCGCCCTGCGCAAGGACCCCTATTTCGACTGGAGCCAGGCGATGCTGCAGATCGCCATCGTGCTCGCCTCGGTGCACCTGATCATCGGCAGCATGCCGCTCTTGGCCCTGAGCGGGGGGCTCGGGGCGCTGGGCGTGCTGCTCATGCTCAACGGCTTCACGCTGGTCTTCAGCCTGCCGTTCCTGGGGTGATCCCCTCTCCCCGTAAGAACGGGGAGAGGGAGTTGCGTTGGCGCCGCCGTCCAAGTTAGCTATGCGGCAACGACACATTCGCACCTCGGGGGGAAAGATGACCACGCACTCGCTGTTGCTGCTGCCCGGCGATGGCATCGGGCCCGAAGTGATGGCGGAGGTCGAGCGGCTGATCGCGTTCTTCAACAAGAAGAGCAAGGCGCAACTCAAGACCGAGACCGGCCTCGTCGGCGGCGCCGCCATCGACAAGCACGGCGTGCCGCTCAGCAGCGAGACGCTGGAACGGGCGCGGGCGGCGGATGCCATCTTGTTCGGCGCCGTGGGCGGGCCTAGGTGGGACAAGGTGCGCTACGAGATCCGGCCCGAGGCGGGGCTGCTTCGCCTGCGCAAGGAGCTCGACCTGTTTGCCAACCTGCGCCCGGCCATCTGCTACCCCGCGCTCGCCGAGGCCTCGAGCCTGCGACGCGAGCACGTCGAGGGGCTCGACATCATGATCCTGCGCGAGCTGACCGGCGGCACCTACTTCGGCGAGCCCAAGGAGATCGTCACACTCGAGAACGGCGAGAAGCGCGGGGTGGACACCACCGTCTACACCACGCATGAGATCGAGCGCATCGCCCGCGTCGCCTTCGACCTCGCCAGGAAGCGCCGCAACAAGGTGCACTCGGCAGACAAGCGCAACGTCATGAAGACCGGCGTGTTGTGGAACGAGGTGGTGACCGCCACGCACGCCCGCGAGGCCAAGGACGTCGAGCTGCACCACATCCTGGCCGACGCCTGCGCCATGCAGCTGGTGCGCAACCCCAAGCAATTCGACGTCATCGTCTGCGACAACCTGTTCGGCGACATGCTATCCGACGAGGCCGCCATGCTGACGGGCTCGATCGGCATGCTGCCCTCCGCCTCCCTGGGCGCGCCCGATGCCAAGACCGGCCAGCGCAAGGCCCTTTACGAGCCCGTGCACGGCTCGGCGCCCGATATCGCCGGCAAGGGCCTCGCCAACCCGATCGCGGCGATTTCGAGCTACGGCATGGCGCTGCGCTACTCCTACGGGCTCACCAAGGAGGCGGACCTGATCGACCAGGCAATTTCGGCGGCGCTCTCGCGCGGCCTGCGCACGGCCGACATCATGCAGCCCAACATGCGCAAAGTCGGGACCGCCGAGATGGGCAAGGCCATCCTCGAGGAGGTCGAGAAGCTCGCGGGCTGAGTGGGACGGCAGGGATCGCCGGGGATCCGTCATGCGCTTGCAGGAATGGCGACGCCGCGGATTGGCGAGGCTGACGGGCATGCTCGCCCTGAGCATGGTCGCGCTGGTCGTTTCGCCGAGCCTGCGCGCCCGTGCCGACGCGCTCGTTTTCCAGGGCTCCGCCTCGGGCCATCCAACTCTCGACCAGGGCGAGGGCGGCGGCAATCCCTTCGCCAGTGCGCTGATCGAGATCCTGAAGCGCCCGACGGTTCGGCTCGCCGAGCTGCCCGCTGCCCTGCAGCAGCTGACGGCCAAGAAGAGCGGCGGCTTCCAGTCGGCCGACGTGCCGAAAACTGTGGCTTCCGGTGAGTGGCAGCTGGTTCCTGCCAAGGGTGGCGAACGGCGCGTGGCGCTGGTCATGGTCGTATCCAACTACACGCGTTCCGGCGCCCAGTCGCTGCCCGGCGCCAAGCGCGATGCCGAGCGGGTCGCCGCTGCGCTGACGGGCGCCGGCTTTCGCACCGAGGTCGCCCTCGATCTCGATCTGGCGGCCATGCGAGCCAAGCTGTCCAGCTTCGCGGCCGCGGCCGCCGCTCAGGACGCCGCCGTCGTCTACACCACCGGGCATGGCGTCGAGGCGGGCTGCCACGTCTATCTCCTGCCCGGCGACTATCCAATCGAGCAGCGCAACGCGGCCCTGGCGCAACGCGCCCTTCGCCTCTCCGAGATCGCGGCCTCGGTGCGCGCGCGCGCCATCAACCTGGTGTTCTACGGCGGCTGCCGCGACAATCCTTTCGGGCCCTAAGTGGCAGCAGAATCGTCGCATTTTCGACCGGAGCGGCCAAGCCGCCGACCGGAGCGTAGCCGCGCTGCACCCCATCCACTGCTGATCGCGGAGCCGGCCTTCGATCGACGGCTTGAACATGCTCTAGTGGACTCGCAGAGAATCGATTCGGCGTCAGTTCGGCGCCTACGGCGGGGGATGCATAGTGATGAACGCCTTGAACGAGCTGCGGGCTGGTCTGGTCGCGGTGGCGAAGCGGTCTGTCGGCCTCATGAGCGCCTGCGGCAACGAGGAGAGCACGAAGCTCTACCTGGTGCTGCCGATCATCGGCCTGTTCGGCTACGACTATTCCAACCCCTACGAAGTCTATCCCCAGCACGCCGCCAACGCCGATCCAAACCAGCCCAACAAGGTAGACTTGGCCGTCCTGCGCGACAGCCAGCCGGTGATCGCCATCGAGTGCAAGCGGGTCGGCACCGACCTGACGGAGGCCCGTGCCGAGCTGCGCGCCTACTACGACGCCGTCCCCACCACCAAGCTCGGCATCCTCACCAACGGCATCGTGTTCGAGTTCTTCGTCGATTCGGCCGAGCCCAACACGATGGACGAGGACCCCTACCTCAGCCTCGACCTCGAGAGCGTGTGGCGCAACGGCGTGTCGGACGAGGTGCTCGATGCGCTGGTCCACGTCACCAAGGCCAGCTTCGATCCCGAGACTATCGCCGAGCTGGCGCACGTGCGTCTCGTCAAGCGCCGCCTGCGCACACTGCTGGTGGAGGAGGCGAGCACGCCGTCGGAGGAGTTCTGCCGCTTCTTCCTGCAGCGCGCCGGCCTCAAGAACGTGCGCAAGGCGGCGCTGGACCGCTACTACGGCCCGCTCATCAAGACCGCCTTCGACGAGGCTTTGGTGCTGCCGGTGGTGCAGCGCATGCGCAACGACCCGGACGGCAAGGGCAGCTCGCTCAATCTGCACCAGATCGGACAGCGGCTCGTCACCAGCGAGCGCGAGCTGTCGATCGTCAACTACGTGCGCCGGCGCCTCGCCTTCCTGGTGTCGGAAGAATCCCTCTACGCGGCCATCGACCGCATCGAGTACAAGGACAACGTCGGCAAGCTGGTGGTGTACTACGCCAACGAGCGCAAGGGCCGCCTGTTCGACTACATCGAGGGCGCCGAGGGCTTCGACAAGTTCATTTTCCCCTCTCCCTACGGCGAGGTGGTCACAAAAAGCGTGCTTGACATCGACGAGCCTCTGAAGGCCACCTTCACGGCGCGTGTGCGCGAGCTCGGTCATCTGCAGCCGGTGGAACGGCTGGCGCACATCGCCTGAGGCTGAGACCGGGTCGACTGGAAGACGAGTGCCGCGTGCCGAGTTCCCCTCCGAGCTGGTCCGACGACGTGTTCCGCGAGATCAAGGCGCGGGACATCGCCACCATCTGCACCATCCCCGACGGCGGCCTGACCGCGCTGCTCGATCTCGCCGAGGCCGATCGGGCCTTGCGCGTCGTCACGCTGACGAGCGAGCAGGAAGGCGTCGGCATCGTTACCGGCTGCTGGATCGGTGGTGGCCGCGCCATGATCGCCATGCAGTCCTCCGGCGTCGGCAACTGCATCAACGCGCTGGGGCTGCCGACTGCCTATCGCGCGCCCTGCCTGATGCTCGTGACCATGCGCGGGCAGTGGGGCGAGTTCAATCCTTGGCAGGTGCCGATGGGCCAGGCCGTGAGGCCGGCGCTGGAGGCTATCGGTGTCAAGTGCTTCCCCGTCGATCGCGCGGCCGAGGTCGGCGAGACCTTCGCCGCCGCCGCCGACATCGCCTTCAACAGCCGGGTGAGCGCCGCCGTGCTGGTCAGCCAGCGCGTGATCGGCGCCAAGGGGTTCGGCCAGCAATGAGCGCAGCGACGCCCAACAAGATCCTGCGCCGGTCGTTCGTGGCCGAGCTGCTGGCGCACCGCGGCAACGCCCTGATCGTCCCGGGGCTCGGCAGCCCCAACTGGGACATCTTCGCCGCCGGCGACAGCCCGGAGTTCCTCTATTCCTGGGGCGGCATGGGGCTCGCCGTGCCCACGGCGCTAGGCGTCGCGCTGGCCCAGCCCAAGCGCCGGGTGCTGGCGATCACCGGCGACGGCGAGGTCATGATGGGCGTCGGCTCGCTGGCCGTGGTTGGCGACCAGGCGCCGGCCAACCTCGCCATCCTCGTGCTCGACAACGAGACGTTCGCCGAGACCGGCCGGCAGCGCGGGCTCACCGCCGGGCGTACGGATCTCGCCCAGGTGGCCAAGGGCTTCGGCATCGCCAAGACCATGACCGTGACCGAACAGGGCAGGGCCGGCGAACTCGCCGAGTTCCTGTTCAAGGCGCCAGGCCCCGTGCTGGCGGTCGCCAAGATCGCCATCACCGAGGATCCCTGGGCGCTGCCCGAGAAGGACGGCGCCGCCATCGCCCATCGCTTCCGGGTGGCGCTCGGGCTGGAGAAGGCTTGAGTCTAGTCCCTCCCTTTTTCGTCATTCCGGCGCCGTTCGCGCAAGCGCGGACGGGAACAGGCCGGAACCCAGGCCACCGCGGGCTTGCTCTTGGGTGTTGGCGTGCGCGCTGTCTTGTTGAAGCCGACGGCCTTTGAGCGACAAACCGACAACCTCGGGACAGGTGGCCTGGGTCCCGTGCCGTCGGCGCAGGGCTTCTGGCCCTGCGCCTGCACGGGATGACGGGTGGGGCGTGCACTCGGCGCACAGGAGAGGATTGCCAAGCGCGTGGCAGTTTGCTCAGTGGTGGTGCGGACGCGGCTCGACAACCGGGCGAGATATGGAGAAATCGATATGCCCAAGTTGGCGCCGAAGGAAGCCGAGATCACCGATTGGCTCGCTTCGCAGAAGGAGGCGATGCTCGCCCTGCTGGCCGAGGTCGTCGACACCGACAGCGGCAGCTACGACAAGGCGGGCGTGGACGCCGTCGGCGCCCGCTTCGTGCGCTTCTTCGCCGAGCGGGGGCTCATCACCCGCATCGAGCCCAACGATCGCTTCGGCGACGCCATCCACGTCCGCCTCGACGACAAGCCGACCAACGAGCGGCCGATCGTGCTGATGGGCCATCGCGACACGGTCTTCCCCAAGGGCGAGGTGGCCAAGCGTCCGTTCAGAATCGAGAACGGCCGCGCCTACGGCCCCGGCGTGGTCGACATGAAGGGCGGGCTGGTGCTCAACGCCTTCGTGCTGGCCGCCTTCAAGCGCTTCGGCGGCGCGCCGGCGCCGCTCGCCGGCCTCATCACCAGCGACGAGGAGATCGCCTCGCCGTCGTCGCGGCCGATCATCGAGCGGGTCGGGCGCGAGGCGCGCTGCGTGCTCAACTCAGAGCCGGGGCGCCCCAGCGGCAACATCGTCACGGCGCGCAAAGGCGGCGTGTTCCTCGCCATGGAGGTGACGGGCAAGGCGGCGCACTCGGGCGGCAACTTCGAGAAAGGCATCAGCGCCATCGGCGAGCTCGCCCACAAGATCGTGGCCATGCACAAGCTGACCGATCTTCCGCGCGGCATCACAGTCAACGTCGGCCTCGTCAAGGGCGGGCAGTCCGTCAACACCACGGCGCCGCTGGCGGAGGGCCAGATCGACCTGCGCTACGTCAAGCCCGAGCAGCGCGGGCCGGCGATTGCCGCGCTGCAGAAGATCATCGATACGGCGACGGTGCCCGGCACCACGGCCAGGCTCGAGATCCGGGGCGAGTTCCTGCCCGTCTCGGCCTCGACGCCGGAGGCGGAAGCGCTGTTAGGCTGCTACCAGGGCGCCGCCGCCGATGCGGGCTTGAAGGTCGCCGGCGAGTTCTCGGGCGGGTGCGCCGATTCAGGCTTCACGTCGGCGGTCGGCTGCCCGACCTTGTGCGGCGTCGGCCCGGTCGGCGCCAACGCCCACACGGAGGAGGAGTATCTCGAGGTCGAGACCCTGGTGCCGCGCGCCCAGGCCATGGCGCTGGCGATCCTGCGCCTGCCGGTGACAGGCTGAAGCTCTCGTGTCATGCCGGGGCTTGTCCCCGGCATCCAGCTATCCAGGAGCGCCCGAGCAAGCGGGACGCTGGATCCCGGCGACAAGCGCCGGGTTGACACCGGCAAGTGAGCCGCACGCTCAGAGAAAACTGTAAGGATCGATGTCGACCGTCAATCGCAAATCCGCGGGCGGCTTCTTCAGGCCGGCGAGCCAGAGGCGCATGTAGGCCTGCAGATCGAGTTCGCGCGGCGTCTTGACCAGCAGGCGCCAGCGGTGGCGGCCGCGGATGACGGCGAGCGGCGCCTCGGCTGGGCCCAGCACCTCGATGCGGTTGCCCGGCGGCGCGTGGCGGGCGATGTCGCGGGCGTAGAGCTCGGCCAGCTCCTTGTCGCGCGCCGAGACGATCAGCGCGGCAAGCCTGCCGAACGGCGGTAACAGGGCCGACTGGCGCTGGCGGATCTCGCGCTCCAGGAACATCTCGCGGTCGCTGCCGATGATGGCCTGCATGACGGGGTGCTCGGGCATGTAGGTCTGCACGAAGCCGCGCCCCGTGGTCTGCATGCGCCCGGCTCGGCCCGTCACCTGGTGCAGGAGCTGGAACGTGCGCTCGGCGGCGCGCGGGTCGGCCTGGCCGAGCCCCAGGTCGCCGTCGACCACGCCGACGGTGGCGAGATCGGGGAAATGGTGGCCCTTGGCCACCATCTGCGTGCCGATGATGATGTCGCATCCGCCGGTCTCGATGGTCTTGATCACCTCGCGCATCTCGGTGAGCGTGGGCACCAGGTCGGAGGAGAGGAGCGCCAGGCGCGCGCCCGGATAGCGCTCGCCCACCTCCTCGGCGATGCGCTCCACGCCCGGCCCGCAGGCCACCAGCGCGTCCGGCTCGCCGCACTTGGGGCAGGTCTCGGGGATCGGCAGCGAGAAGCCGCAGTGGTGGCAGTTGAGCCGGTTGCGGTAGCGGTGCTCGACCAGCCAGGCAGTGCACTGCGGGCAGTCGATGCGGTGGCCGCAGGTGCGGCACAGCGTGAGCGGGGCGTAGCCGCGGCGGTTGAGGAACAGCAGCGCCTGCTGCTTCCTGGCCAGCGTCTCGGCGACGGCATCGGCGAGCACGGGCGAGAGCCATTTGCCGCGCTCGGGTGGGTGCTTGCGCAGGTCGATCGCGGCCACCTCGGGAAGGGAGGCGCCGGAGTAGCGGCCGGGCAGCACGACGTGCGCATAGCGGCCGGTGCGGGCGTTGACGTGGCTCTCGATCGACGGCGTGGCGGAGGCCAGCACGGCCGGGATCCTGCCGAGGCTCGCGCGCACGACGCCCATGTCGCGCGCCTGGTAGTGCACGCGGTCCTCCTGCTTGAAGCCGCCATCGTGCTCCTCGTCGACGACGATCAGGCCGAGCTCCTGGAAGGGCAGGAACAGGGCCGAGCGGGCGCCGACGATGACGCGGGCTTCCCCGGTGGCGGCGCCGCGCCAGGCCCGCGCCCGCTCGGGCGAGGACAGCGCTGAATGCCACTCGACCGGAGCGCAGCCAAAGCGCGCCGTAAATCGGTCCATGAACTGGCTGGTGAGCGCGATCTCGGGCAGCATGATCAGCGCCTGCCGCCCCTTCTCGAGCGTGCGCGCCACCGCCTCGAAGTAGACCTCGGTCTTGCCCGAGCCGGTGACGCCGTCGAGCAGCGCGACGGAGAAGGCTTGTGCGTCGGCGGCGGCACGCATGGCGGCGACGGCACGGGCCTGGTGGTCGCTGAACGCGACGGTGGCGTGCGCCGGATTGGGCTGCGGCAGGCGGCGCTCGGGGATGGCAACCTCGACGAGGGCACCCGCCTCGACCAGGCCGTCGATCACGCCGGTCGAGCATTGGGCCTCGACGGCCAGCGCCCCCTTGGCGCGGATCAGGCCGTCGGCGGCGATCTCGAGCCCGCGCCGGCGTGCCGGCGTCATGCGGCCGGGCGTGGGCGCGCCGGCGTTGAGCCGCACGCCGAAACGGGGGCGTGCGGGCTCGAACACGGACGAGGAGCCCATCATCATGCGCACCACCATGCCGATCGGCGCCAACGTGTAGCGCGCCACCCACTCGGCAAAGCGCAGCGAAATGGCGGGCAGCGGCGGCACGTCGGGGATGGCCCCGGTGACGGCCTTGAGCTTCTTGTCGGGGACAGGCTTGGCACCCTCCCCCAGGGCTGCATCCCAGACGATGCCGATGCGCGATTGAGGTCCAAACGGCACCAGCACGAAGGTGCCGGGAGGGGCCGCAACGTCCGCGGGCAGCGCGTAGTCGTAGGTCTGGTCGAGTGCGACCGGCAACAGCACAGGCACGCGGCCGCCGGGCAGAGCCGTTGCGGAGGGATGCTCATCGAGTTTTGCGAGCAGGCTTTGCAAGCTGAGGCCCTGGACCTAGAAGCGAAGCGAATCGGTCATGCTGGATAGCCTAGGCCGGAACTGAGGGCGAACAGAGGGCGTCTGTTCGCACCACGGGATGGCGGGGAGAGGCGCATGAAAATTCTTCGACCGTGCCGCCGGCGGTGCTGCGCGCGCAGGCGGCGCATCCGCTGACCGACAAGGGGCTGGAGCTGTTCAGCGCGGACTGGAAGAAGACTGGCCAGCTGAGCGCCGGGATGGGCCCATTGGCCGGGCGTTGCAGGCAAATCAGCTGGCGCCGCGCAGCGCCAGCTCGCTTTCCTTGACGACGCGCTCGAAATTCTCGGTGACGCACTTGATACGGTAAAGCCGGCTGCCGCCTTCGACCGGCAGGTGCCGAACGATCTTGCATTCCTTGATCGATGCCGGCAGGCCCATGCGCGGCGGCTGAAAGCTGACGGTTTGGCCGACTTGGTACTTGTGGCCGGACATGACTGTCTCCGAAGACGCGGTAAGAGCGCTCCCTGCCATCGCAAGGAGCGCTCCCACTATCTCAGGTCCAACCGTTCATCGGCTTTTTGGGCCCCGGTTGGCCCAGGTGCGAGGCTTCAGGCTTTCTGGATCTGGCCGGCCTGCTTGCCGCGGCCGCGCCGATCGTCCTCCAGCACGAAGCTGACCTTGTCGCCCTCGTTGAGCGAGCGGATGCCAGCAGCCTCGAGCGCAGTGGCATGGACGAACACGTCCTTGCCGCCGCCTTCCGGCTGGATGAATCCGAAGCCCTTGGCAACGTTGAAGAACTTCACGGTACCGGTAATGCGCATGTCGGGAGTCCTTTTCCCAGTGTGCGTGAGTGAGGCCGGTCAAAGAGGGCCGCACGCTCGGCCCGGCAGCTCAGAAGTGGGAAAGGCAACCCGCCCGAATGGGCAGAAGAGCAAACCGCAAATCTTGAGGCGCACCCCAGGATGGGGAGCACCGGCTCCCTGGGTATATGGGGCAGACCGAGGGCGGAAACAAGGCAAAAGCCTGTGATCGATGGGAGGTTGTGCCGGGAGTGGGTACAAGGCGGCATTGGTCGGCATCAACGGCGACGCCGGGGGCGGCGGCAAGGCCCTGGCCTGGTCTCCACCCATCGACCACTGTTTTGCCAAGGGCCGGAGCTAGTGCTGTTGTCGGCAAAGGTCCGGCGACCCGGCCGCGCCCTTGTTGACACGGGCCCGTATTGCCCACCACCATTTGCCGCTGCGGGGTTCGGGGTATCATCGGAGGGACATGTTCATGCGTATTGCCGTTGCCGCCGCGATAGCCGTTCCGGCGCTCTTGTCCTTTGCTGCGGTCGGCCACGCCCAGGAGGGCTTCGCCTTTCCCTCGTGCGTCGCCTCGACCCTGGCGGACAGCGGGGCCAACCTCGTTCGCTTCATCCCGCCCGAGGTCAAGGGAGCGCAGCCGCGCGCCCAGTTGCGCGGCGTGGTCGCGCGCTCGGTGATCTGGAGGCGCGGCGAGACCATCAAGGTGTGCTTCCGGTCCGGCACGCGGAAGGCGCACGAGCGCGTCATCCGCCACGCCAAGGACTGGATGCAGCACGCCAACGTCGTCTTCGACTTCATGGCGGACGGGGCGCCGCGCAAGTGCAAGGGCGACGGCCACGAGGACATCAAGATCGAGTTCAAGGACAACAACGGCTGGTGGTCTTTCTTCGGTACGGTGAGCCGGCAGAAGGACCCGTCGATGAACCTGCAGTTCTTCGGCACCGACACGCCGATGTACACCAACGGCCAGCCGGCGCCCGAGGCCACCATGCGCAAGACCATCCTGCACGAGTTCGGCCACGCGCTCGGCATGCTGCACGAGCACCAGAGCCCCGCCGCCAACTGCGACGCCGAGATCAACTGGGATACGGCCTACGAGATCGGCGCCAAGATGGGATGGCCCAAGGCTCAGGTGGACACGAACTTCCGCCAGTTCGTGGCCAACGAGGAATTCAACATGACCTCGATCGACCGCAAGTCGATCATGCACTACAGCCTGCCGCCCGAGTTGTTCAAGCTCGGCAAGCGTAGCCCGTGCTTCGTGGCGGACAACCTCGACCTGTCGGAGCAGGACCGCACCTTCATCGCTTCCATCTACCCGGCCGACAAGCCGCTCGTCATCTCCACCGGCCCGACCGGCGCGGCCACGCGCGGGGTCGCCGCCGGCGACGACAAGGAAGCGCTGGTGAAGCAGTACGAGGAGCTGCTCCAGAAGGCAGGTCTCGCCGCCGACAAGGTGCGCACGCTGGTGGCCGAGTTCCGCACCACGGTGCTCGGCAAGTAACCCATCCCTATCTCCGTTCCCGGAAACCAAGGCCTTTGGCCGAGGTTATCCGGGACCTTGCCCGGTGGTGCTCGATCGCAGTCGGCAAGACCCCGGCTCTACGCGCCAAGGCGCTCCGGCCGGGGACGCAAGGCGAGAGGTCGGCGAGCATCTTGTGAGTACCGGCTGGATCGGCGTCTGGGCAGCTTCGTCCCTTGCGCGTCGCTTGCAAACGACGCCGGGATGACGATAGCCGACCGCGTCAAGCTGCGGCCGCGCCGTGGGGCGGCGCCAGCGGTTCCTCGCCACCCTTGCCCCAAAGCCGGCGATGCAGCCGGTCGAGCAGCAGGTAGATCATCGGCGTGGTGTAGAGGGTCAGCACCTGGCTGACGATGAGCCCGCCGATGATGGCGACGCCGAGCGGGCGGCGCAGCTCCGACCCCGGCCCGGTGGCGATCGCCAGCGGCACCGCGCCGAGCAGGGCGGCGAAGGTCGTCATCATGATCGGCCGGAAGCGCTCGATGCACGCCTCGTAGATGGCGCGCGCCGGCGCTAGCCCCCGCTGGCGCTCGGCCTCGAGCGCAAAGTCGACCAGCATGATGCCGTTCTTCTTGACGATGCCGATCAGCAGGATGATGCCGATGAAGGCGATGACGGAGAGCTCCATGTCGGCGAGCCTCAGCGCGATCAGCGCGCCGAGGCCGGCCGAGGGCAGCGTCGAGATGATGGTGATCGGGTGGGCCAGGCTCTCGTAGAGCACGCCCAACACGATGTAGACGCCGAGCAGCGCGCCGATGATGAGCAACGCCTGCATGTTGGCCTGCCCGGCGAAGGCCTTGGCGTCGCCGGCGGCCTCGGCACGGATGGAATCGGGCATCCTGAGCTCGGCGATCGCCGCGAGGATGGCGGTCTGCGCCTCGTCGAGGGTCATGTCGGCATCCAGGCTGTAGCTGATGGTGACCGCCGGGAACGGCCCCTGGTGGTTGACCACCAGCGGCGCCAGCGTCCGGTCGACGGTTATGAGCCCGGACAGCGGCACCTGCACCCGGTCGCGGCCCGGCACGAAAATGCGCCCGAGGTCGGAGGGATCGCGCTGGTAGCGCGGGTCGACCTCGAAGATGACGCGATACTGGTTGCGCTGCGTGTAGATGACCGACACTTGGCGCTGCGCGAAGGCGTTGTTGAGCGCGCTGTTGATGTCCTGCACCCGCACGCCCAGGCGGGCGGCGGCCTGCCGGTCGATGGAAATATTGGCCTGCAGGCCGCCCTGCTCGCGATCGCTCGACACGCCGGTGATGCCGGGGATCTGGCCCATGCGGTCCGCGACCTTCGGCGCCCAGGCGTAGAGGTCGGCGAAATCCGGGCTCCACAGCGTGAACTGGTAGTCGGAGTCGGCTTGGCGCGCGCCGACGCGGATGTCCTGGGCGGCGCCCAGGAACACGTTGAGGCCCTGCACGGGGGCAAGCGCGCGGCGCATGCGATCGATGACGCGGGCGGTGGTCAACCCGCCACGCTCGGCGAGCGACTTGAGGCTGATGAAGAAGCGACCGCGATTGACCGAGGCGTTGAAGCCGGAGGCGCCGACCGAGGAGCCGACGCCGGCTACGGCGGGGTCGGCCAGAATGATTTGGAGCGCCTCCTGTTGCAGCTTGGCCATGGCCTCGAAAGAGATGTCGGGGGAGGCTCGCGACGAGCCCCACACGAGCCCGGTATCGTCGCGCGGGAAGTAGCCCTTGGGCGTCTTGATGTAGAGGTTGATCGTCACGGCGATGGTGGCGGCCATCACCAGCAGCATGACGATGCGGAAGCGCATCGCCACCTCGAGCGTGCGCCCGTAGCCCCTGAGCACCCAGCCGTGCACACCTTCCACGATGCGGTCCAAGCGCGTGGCGTCGGGGCTGATGCCCGTCCTGATGAAGTGCGCGCAGATCATCGGCGTGACCGTTAGCGACACCACGGTCGAGACCGCGATCGCGAACACGAGCGTGACGGAGAACTCCCGCAGGAGACGGCCGACGACGCCGTCCATGAACAGCAGCGGGATGAAGGCTGCGACCAGCGATACGCTGATGGAGATGACCGTGAACCCGATCTGGCGCGCCCCATCGAGCGCCGCGCGCATCGGCGAGGAGCCGCGCTCGAGATTGCGGAACATGTTCTCGATCATGACGATGGCATCGTCGACGACGAAGCCGACCGAGACCGCGAGCGCCATCAAGGTCAGATTGTTGATGGAGAAGCCGGCGCACCACATGGCGGCGCAGGTGCCGGCGAGCGACAGTGGCACGGTGACGCCGGCAGCCAGCGTCGGCGCGGGACGGCGCAGGAAGATGTAGACGACCAGCATCACCAGCACGATCGACAGGCCGAGGGTGACCTGCATGTCGTGCACGCTGGCGCGCAGCGTGGTGGTGCGGTCCGACAGGACGGAGATGTCGATACCGGGCGGGACCCAGCGCTTGATCTCGGGGATGAGCTCGCGGATGCGGTCGACGGTCTCGATGACGTTGGCGTCGGCGCTCTTGATGATGGTGAGGATGATCGCCGGTTGGTCGTTGAACATCGCCGCCGAGCGCGAGTTGCGCGTGCCCTGCTCGACGCTCGCCACGTCGCCGAGGCGCACGACCGTGCCGTTGGCCGACCTGACGATGATGCTCTTGTACTCTTGGACGGTGCGGAGCTGGGCGTTGGTCTCGAGCGCGATCGCCTGCTGGTCGCCGTCGATGATGCCCAGCGGCGCCACGGCGTTGGCATTGGCGACGGCCGCGCGCACCGTATCGAGGCCCAAGTCCATGGCCGCGAGCTGCATCGGGTTGACGCGCACGCGGATGGCGGGCTGCTCGGCGCCGGCGACCGTGACCTCCGCCACGCCCTCCACCTGCGAGATGCGCTGGGCGATGACGGTGTCGGCCGCATCGTAGATGCCGCTCGGGGCCACGGTGTCGGAGGTCAGGGCCAGGATCAGGATCGGGGCCGCGGCCGGATTGGACTTGCGGAAGCTCGGCAGCGACGGCATGTCGGCCGGCAGCTCGGCGGCGGCGGCGTTGAGCGCCGCCTGCACGTCCTGCGCTGCGCCCTCGATCCTGCGGCTGAGCGCGAACTGCACGGCGATGCGGGTCGAACCCAGCGCATTGGTGGAGGTGATCTCGGTGACGCCGGCGATTTCGCCGAGCCGGCGCTCCAGGGGCGCTGCAACCCGTGCAGCCATGGTCTCGGGGTCGGCGCCGGGCAGGCTGGCGATGACGCGGATGGTGGGAAACTCGACGCTCGGTAGGCTGGCGACCGGCAGGAAGCGGTAGGCGACGAGCCCGAGCAACATGAGGCCCACCGCCAGCAGCGTCGTGCCGATCGGCCGCTCGATGAAGGGCCGCGAGAAGTTCATGGGCGCCTACTCCGCCGCCCGACCGGCGACGTCGGCCGGAGGATAGGCGGCCGCCGGCGGCGTGCCTGCGCCTTCATGCTCCGCCGGTGCGGCCGGCGCCAGCCGGGCGCGCACGCGCTCCATGGCGAGGTAGATGACTGGCGTGGTGTAGAGCGTGAGCAGCTGGGACAGCAGCAGGCCGCCGACGATGCTGATGCCGAGCGGGTTCCTGAGCTCCGAGCCCGTACCACTCTCGATCGCCAGCGGCAGCGCCCCAAACAGGGCGGCAAGCGTGGTCATCATGATCGGCCGGAAGCGCAGCAGGCAGGCCTGGATGATCGATTCGCGAGGGGAAAGGCCCTGCGTGCGCTCCGCCTCGAGCGCGAAGTCGATCATCATGATGGCATTCTTCTTGACGATGCCCATCAGCAGCACGATGCCGATCAGCGCGACGAAGGAGAAGTCCATGCCGGCGACCATCAAGGCGAGCAGCGCGCCGATGCCCGCCGACGGCAGCGTGGTCAGGATGGTGAAGGGGTGGACGAAGCTCTCGTAGAGCACGCCCAGCACGATGTAGATGGCGATCACCGCGGCCAGGATCAGCCAGGGCTGGCCGCTGAGCGACTTCGTGAACTCGTCGGCATCGCCCGACCAGCTGCCGGTCACAGATGTCGGCATGCCGATCTCCTGGTTGGCCGCCGTGATGGCGGCCACGGCATCGCTCAAGGAGGCGCCGGGCGCCAGGTTGAAGCTGATGGTGACGGCCGGGAACTGGTCCTGGTGCTGGATGACCAGCGGGGCGGTGCGCCGCTCGATGTGCGCCACCGAGGATAGCGGCACCTGCGCGCCGCCCGCGCCGGAGACGTAGACGCGGGAGAGCGCGGAAGCATCGCTCTGATACTGCGGTGCGGCCTCGAGCACGACGCGGTACTGATTGGCCTGGGCGTAGATGGTCGAGATCTGGCGCTGGCCGAAGGCATCGTTGAGGGCATCGTTGATGGCCTGCATGGAGACGCCGAGGCGTCCCGCCGTCTCGCGATCGATGCGGACCATGGCGCGCAGGCCGCCGTCTTGCGCCTCCGAGACCACCTCGCGCAGCGTCGGCGCGGCGCGCAGGCGCTCGGTAAGCTTCGCCGACCAGAGCGACACGTCGTTGGCATCGCTGCCGACCAGCGTGTACTGATACTGGGCGCGGCTGGTGCGGGTGCTGATCTGGATGTCCTGCACGGGCTGGAAGTAGACGGCGATGCCGGGGACGGCGGCGACGCTGTCTTTCAGGCGATCGATCACCTCGCTGACAGTGCCCTTGCGGGTATCGCGGGGTTTGAGCGTGATCTTGAGGTGGCTGGCGTTCGGCGTCGGGTTGATGGCGCTGACGCCGACCACGGAGACGACGCCCTCGACGTCGGGGTCCTTGCGGATGGCGGCGACGGCGGTGTCCTGCAGGCGCACCATCTCCTGGAACGAGACCTCCGGGCCCGCCTCCATCACGGCGGTGACCAGGCCGGTGTCCTGCAGCGGCAGGAACCCCTTCGGGATCACCACGTAAAGCGCCACGGTGACGACCAGGGTTCCTGCCGTGGTCAGCAGCGTCGCGCGCTCGCGGTCGAGCACCCACAGCAGGCTGCGGTGATAGCCGGCGACGACCCAGTCGACCACGGAGTTGAAGAAGCGCCCGATGCGGCCGCCGCCCTCCTCCGAGCCGTGGCGCAGCATGCGTGAGCACATCATCGGGGTGAGTGTCAGCGAGATGACGGCGGAGATCACGACGGCAATCGTCAGCGTCAGGGCGAACTCGCGGAACATGCGTCCGACCAGGCCGGTCATGAACAGCAGCGGGATGAACACCGCGATCAGGGACAGCGTCAGCGAGATGATGGTGAAGCCGATCTCGCCCGCGCCCTTCAGCGCCGCCTGCATCGGGCTCTCGCCCCGCTCGATGTGGCGGACGATGTTCTCGATCATGACGATGGCGTCATCGACCACGAAGCCGGTGCCGATCGTCAGCGCCATCAGCGACAGGTTGTCGAGCGAGAAGCCGCAGAACCACATGACGCCGAAGGTAGCGATCAGCGACACCGGCAGCGCCACGCCGGCGATGATGGTAGCGCGCAGGGTGCGCAGGAACAGGAGCACGACCAGCACGACAAGGCCCACGCTCAGGCAGAGCGTGAACTGCACGTCGCGCACCGAGGCGCGGATGGTGCCGGTGCGGTCGTGCACGATCGTCAGGTTGGCGTCGGCCGGAATGGTGTGCTGCAGGCGCGGCAGCTCGGCCTTGATGCGCTTGACGGTGTCGATGACATTGGCGCCGGGCTGGCGATGCACGTCGATGATGACGGCCGCCACGTCCTGGTACCAGCCGCCGACCTTGGCATTCTCGAGCCCATCGATGACCACCGCCACGTCCTTGAGCAGGACAGGCGCGTTGTTGCGATAGGCGATGATGACCGCCTCGTAGGCGGCGGCAGTGGTGATCTGGTCGTTGGCGCCGATCGAGTAGGACTGGTAGGGCCCGTCGAGCGAGCCCTTGGGGCCGGCCACGCTGGCGGCGATAACGGCGTTGCGCAGGTCAGACATGCCTAGTCCGTAAGCGGCAAGCCGCGACAGGTCGGCCTGGATGCGCACGGCCGGCCGGATGCCGCCCTCCACCGACACGTGGCCGACGCCTGGGACGGAGCTCAGGCGCTGCGACATCAAGGTGTCGGCGAGGTCGCTCAGCTGGCGCAGGCCGACCGTCTCTGAGGTCAGCGCCAGCGTGATGATCGGCGCGTCCGCCGGGTTCACCTTGGCATAGGTCGGGGGGTAGGGCAGGTTGCGCGGCAGCGTGGAGCCGGCGGCATTGATGGCGGCCTGCACGTCCTGGGCGGCGGCATCGATGTCGCGCGTCAGAGTGAACTGCAGGGTGATCTGGCTGATGCCGTAGGAGGAGGACGACGCCATGCTGGTCAGCGCCGGGATCTGCCCGAGCTGGCGCTCGAGCGGCGCGGTCACCAGGTTGGCCGTGGTCTCGGGGTTGGCGCCGGGCAGCTGCGTGCTGACCTGGATGGTCGGGAAGTCCACCTGCGGCAGCGAGGACACCGGCAGCCACCAATAACCGAGCGCGCCGCCGAGCGTGATGGCGAAGCCCAACAGCGTGGTGGCGATCGGCCGCCGGATGAAGGGCGTGGAAACGCTCATTGCGTCGTGTTGCCCTCTGCCTTGCGCGCGTCGGCCTCGCGCGGCTTGCCGGCGTCGGCGGCGGCGGTCTTGCAGGCGTCGGAGAGCTGCGCCGCGTTTGCCTGCAGGCAGGCGCGCACGCCGCTGCGCTCGACGTTGGCGCAGAACTTCTCGATGTCGCCGGCACACGCCGCGCGCATCTTGGCGCGCCCTTCCCGTGCGCCCGGCCCGCCGCTCTTGGCGACCTCGGGTGCGCTTGCCGCCGCGGGGGGCTGCCCCTCGGCCGGCGGCAGTGTCACGCGCGCCCCGTCCTTGAGGCGGGCAAAGCCCGTGGTGACGACGCGCTCGGAGGCGGCGATGCCCTTGGAGATGACGGCCTGCGTGTCGGTCTGCAGCGAGACCGTGATCGGCCGCAGGCTGGCGCGCGTACCGTCCTCCACGACGTAGGCGAAGGTGCCGTTGGGGCCGCGCTGCACGGCGGGGGTGGGCACGACCACCACCTGGCTCAGGGTCTCGACCAGGATGCGCACGTTGACGAACTGGCCGGGCCACAGCTGCAGACTGGCGTTGGGGAACTCGGCCTTCATGCGCACCGTCCCCGTCGTCGGGTCGACCTGGTTGTCGACCACCTGCAGGATGCCGCGATCGAGCGTGGTCTTGCCGTCGGCATCCAGGGCCTCGACGCTGACGGGGCCCTTGGCCATCGCCGCGTTGATCTGGACGAGCTGCTGCTGCGGCAGGGTGAACAGGGTGCTGATGGGCTTGATCTCGGTGATGACGACGATGCCGACGTCGGAGGCGCGCACGAGATTGCCCTCGTCGACCATGCGGATGCCCGTGCGCCCGTCGATCGGCGCGGTGATGGTGGTGTAGTCGAGAACGGCGCGGGCGTTGGCGATAGCGGCATCGTCCGACTTGATCTGCGCGGTGAGCTGCGCGACGAGGGCGCGCTGGGTGTCGATGGTCTTCTGGGCGACGACGTTGCCGCCGAGCTGGGAGTAGCGCTCGAGGTCGCGCCGGGCGTTGTCGAGCAGCGACTCGTCGAGCGCCTTCTTGGCCAGCGCCTGGTCGAGTTGGGCCTGGTAGGTGGCTGGATCGATCCTGGCCAGCACGTCGCCGCGCTTCACCTCCTGACCTTCCTTGAAATTGATGCTGATGATCTTGCCGTCGATCTGCGGACGCACCGTGACCAGGTTGCGCGCTTTGGCGGTGCCGACGCCGTTGAGATATACGGGCACGTCGGCGAGGCGCGCCGGCGCATCGAGCACCGGGACCGGCCCGCTGCCGCCGCCCTTGGCGCGACGACCGGCCTGTTTCTGGACGACGGGCATCGTCGACACGAAGACGATGACGGCCAACACGAGCCCGACCACGCCCAGCATGAGAACCCGTTTCAGCAGCCTAGCCACCTGATTTCCTTTCACGTGCAACTCGCAGGACCAGCCGAGATGCTGCAGGCGTGCGCCGCCCCAGGCGGGGCCCATATGCTGAACGCGACGGCTCGGCCCGAACCGTCGCGATTTCCCCGCGCAAATCCAATCTCGTCAGTCTACCCGCGGTTGGCTTCAGAATTTCCCACCGGCGCGGGCCCCAAGGCCATTTCTGCGGCCATTTCTGCATGCCGGACGCAAGAAGGCCAGGGCGGTTGGTCCGCCCCGGCCCTGCGTGGTGGCTGAAAGTCCGGGATCAGCTCTTATTGGCCCTGGCGGCGGCGCGCTCATCCCTGGCCGCCTTGCAGCCGGGCGAGAGCTGCGCCTGGTGCGCTTCCATGCAGCTGCGCATGCCGCCGCCCTTGCCGCGCTCGACGTTGGGGCAGAACTTCTGCACGTCGGTGGCGCAGGCTTCGCGGACCTTCTGGCGCATTTCCGTCCTGACCTGATCAGGAGCAGATGACGGGGGTGTAATGTTCTGGGCCACCAGCACGGCGGCGGGGATGGCGGCAAGCAGCAGCGCAATACCGACGATCTTGAATTTCATTCTCGGGTCTCCAGGTTTTGTCGTTTTGGTTGGTGCGTGCGATCCCGGCGTTGGCGCAGTGTCATGCTCCATGACTGGACGTAACGTGACGCGCGGCAATATCCGTCGTTGATCGCGACGCGCGCGCGAAAAAAAGAGGGCTGCCGTCGGCAGCCCTCGAGCATGCTCCAGGATTTGCAGCGTGGCCTGGACTTACTGCAGGCCTTCCACGCATACGTTCGCCATCCGGATCCGCTGCTTGGCGATGATGTCCACCGGATTTATCGCCGTGCGGTAGACGAGGTCGACGCGCTCGATGGATCGCTCCCATCCCCGCAGGTCGAGGGGCCGCGTGCGGTCGCCGGCGCGGATGAAGTGGCGCACTTGGATGTCGTCGGGCTGGCCGTTGGCGTAGATCACCTTGAGATCGAGCATCTCCACGTCGGCGCCGCGCACGTGCAGTCGGATCGCCTTGAAGCGACCTTCGCGGCGGCCGACCGGAATTGAATCGCGGTCCTTGCCGAACAGCGAGACCTCCCTGCAGCCGAGCTCGATCCAGTCGCGTCCGCCGACGGGGCCCGGGAACGGCGTCGGTCCAGGAGGCGGCCCGCGCCGCGCCGGTTCGCCGAACACCTGAATCGTGGCCCGGCCGCCGAAGTCGGGGCGCGCGCGATAGACCATCTCGATCTGCCTGAGGTAGCTGCGCTCGCCCCTGAGATCGATCGGGAGCTCGTCGCCTTCACGGATCAGCTGGTCGACGCGGAAGTCCTCTGCGAAGCCGTTGAGGTAAACCAGGCGAATGGACATCATGTGGACGTCGTTTCCCTGCGCCTTGAAGTGCAGGGCCCGGAAACGGCGGTTCCTATACCAGTCTTCCGACTGGCCGATCCGGATGATGTCGCGGTCGACTCTGAAGCCGACGGTCTGCTCGCCGAGCAGCACCCAGTCACCACGCCCCCCGCGGTCGCGGTCGCGGTCGCGGTCCCGGTCGCGATCCCGCCAGTCGCGGCGGTCGTCGTCGCGATCTCGCCGCTGGGCCGCCGCATCGGTCGCGACTGCCCCAGCCAGAACCAATGCGCCGGCAAGAGCCGCCGCCACCTGTCGCAAGTACATCGCCACCTCCCTGACCATGGTGCAAACGCACCACCTCAATAGTGCGGGAGCAGTCTGCTGCCATCGCGGCATGAAAATGGCCGACGTTTGTCGAAGCTGCGAATGCTGTCTGCATGGCCGGCTGCCGGCGAAAGCGAAGCGCTGCGGCAATACCTTGAAATCATTGGGGAGATTGTCGTGAAGCCGAAGCGCATCGCGGACGGTGTGAGGGCAAGGCCGGCCAGGAGCCGGCGCGGTGCGAGTGTTCTGCCGCCAACGTATGCTTGGCCGGGCGGCTCCCCTCGAGGTTTACGACCCGGCGCTGAGGCCGAGCGGCGCGGTCGTGGCGTCGCGGCCGGCGAATACCACCGTGCGGCGCAACGCGAACACGACGAGGAAGCTCGCGGTCGCGGCCAGCACCTTGGCAAGCAGGACCGGCAGGCCGGCAATATCCGCCACGGCCCCGATGACGAGCGCGGTGACGGCCATGCCGGCAAGTCCGCTCAGGGCGAACTCGGCGACCAGCCGCGCCTCGACCTTGCGGGTGGCGCGGGCATCGAAGACGAAACGCACCGACAGCAGGTAGTGCAGCGCCAGCCCGGCCGCATAGCCGATCACGCCGGCCAGCGACGGCCGCACGGCCGATGCGGTCAGCAGCAGGTAGATGGTGAAGTCGAGGGCAAGGGCCAGCGCGCTGGCCGCCGAATAGCGCGAGAGCTGCGGCAGGACGCCGAGCAGCGCCTGCAGGCGGGGCGGCAGCAGGGCCCAGCTGTCGAGGCGGGCCTCGTCGGCGTCGGGCTCGGACCTGTGCGAGATGGCGCCCATCATCGCCTCAACGCGCGCCGACGCGGGCCGGCACCAGGCGCACGCTCGCGAGCGCCTCCTCTGCGCCGGAGACGCCGGCCTCGTGATACTCGGCGTCCTCGTTGACGTTCCAGATGTCGTAGACGCTTCTGCCGGCCCGGATGTTCTTGACGGTGAGCATCGCCGTCATCATGGCGTGGTCCTGGTTGTTGTACTTGTGCATGCCGTTGCGGCCGACGAGGTGGAGGGTCGGGAACTTCTCCGCCAGCTCGCTGCGGATGGTCTCGACGTTGGCCTTGTAGCTCTCGTCGTAGACCGGATAGGCCTTCTTCTGGCGCACGACGCAGCCGTCCTTGACGTCGGCCTCGGCGGCGAGCCCGATCTGGGCGAGCTCGCGCTTGGCGAGCGCGATCAGCTCTTCGTCCGAGGCGGTCCACAGCCCGTCGCCCTCGAAGCAGAAATATTCCAACCCGAGGCAGGCAAGCTTCTCGTCGGGCACCATCTCGGGCGACCAGGAACGGAAGTTCTGGATGCGGCCGACCTTGACGCTCGGCTCGTGGATGTAGATCCAGTTGTCGGGGAACAGATCCGCCTTCTCCACGATCAGAGCCACGGTGAGGAAGTCGCGATACCGCAGCCGGTCCGCGGCAGGTGCGCAGGAGGGGCCAGGGTGGATGGCCGTGACCAGCTCACGGATCGGCGCGGACGAGATCACGTGACGTGCCGTGTGCGCTTTCCATTCTCCCGCGTTGGTCACCGTGCCGATGGTCCACAGCTGCATGCGCTCGTTCCAGCGCAGGCTCTCGAGCCGAGTGCCCATGTGGATGCGGCCGCCCCGCGACCTGACATGGCGCGCGGCTGCGTCCCACATCATGCCAGGTCCCTTGCGCGGGTACTGGAAGGAGTCGATCAGCGTCTTGATCACCTCGCCGTCTGCTGCCGGGCCGCGCCGCGGCGCAATCGAGTTGCGCAACGCGTTCGACATGGCGCTCCACAGGTCGAGGCCCTTGATGCGCTGCGCCGCCCAGTCGGCGGAGATCTCGTCGCAGCTCATGCCCCACACCTTCTCGGTGTAGGTCTTGAAGAAGATCGAGAACAGCCGCTCGCCGAACTGGTTGGCGACCCAGTCGTGGAAGTTTTCGGGGTTGGCGGTCGGGAAAGCCTGCTTGTGCAGGAAAGACAGCACGCACAGAGCCGATTCCACGTAGCCGAGGTTGTTGAGCGCCTCGAAGGCCTTCAGCGGATAGGAGAAGTAGCTGCCGTTGTAGTAGATGCGCGACAGCCGCGGCCGGGTGATGAAGTCATCGGGCAAGATCTCCTTCCAGAGGTCGACCACCTCCTTGGACTTGGAGAAGAAGCGGTGGCCGCCGATGTCGAACAGGAAGCCCTTGTAGCTGGCCGTGCGGGAGATGCCGCCGACGTAGGTCGGGTCGGCCTCGATGACCGAGGTGTCGACACCTTCCTTGGTCAGGAGATAGGCGGCCGTCAGGCCCGCCGGCCCCGCCCCAATCACGAACACGTCCGAATGGGACATGGGTTAACCTCGACTGACAGACCGGCATCGCCATGGTTCGGACGGGGATGACGGCCTGCCTGCCGCACGCGCTCTCCGCCCCTCCCAACGCCAGGCGACGATAGGAACAAAGGCTGAAGAAACCCTTGCGCCGGCCGCCGCGCGGCACCCCGACCGAACAGGCGCATGGCTCGCGTTTACGCGGCCCTAAGGCCGCTGACGTAGGCTTGCCGGCGATCCTTTCGGGCCCTTGACGATGCCGGTGCTGGTTGCGCGAAACGACTTGGGCTCGTGGGGCCCGTGGCCGGCGCTCGGCCGCCAGGTCGCCAGCCCTTGGGCTTGGTGCGTGCTCGCGACGCTGTTCCTTATCGTGTGGACGCTGGCCGGCCCGGGCCCGTCGCCGGCCGATTGGCTCGGCGACCCCGACGACGCGCTGCGCCTCGTCACGGTGCGCGAGTTCATCGCCGGCGCGCCCTGGTTCGACACGACCTTGCCGCGCGTCGGCGCCCCCGATCCGCTCCTGTCGCACTGGTCGCGGCTGATCGATGCGCCACTAGCCCTGTCGATTGGCGTGCTGACGCCGCTGCTGGGCGCGGAGCGGGCCGAGCTCGCCACGCGCATCATCTGGCCGGTGCTGCTTTTCTTTGGCCTGGCGCTGGCCGTCTCGGGCGAGGCGCGCCGGCGCGGCGGACCCTGGGCGGCGGCATTCGCGCTCTTTCTGGTGGCGACCTCGGTGACGGCGCTCGCCCAGTTCAGGCCGGGCCGCATCGACCACCACAATGTGCAGATCCTGTGCGCAGTCGCTGGGCTCTTGTTCCTGGTCCGCAGCGTCGATGAGCGCCGAGCGGGCTGGATGGCGGGCCTGCTGCTCGGGCTCGGCCTTGCTATCGGCTACGAGGCGATCGCGCTGGTGGTGGCGGCGTTGGGCGTTGCCGCCTTGGTGGCCGTGCTGTGGCCTAGCCAGGGCGAGGGCGTCGCCCGCGCGGCCCTGGCGGCGACGGCCGTCCTGCTCCTGGCGTGCCTCGCCACCATCCCGCCCAGCCGCTGGCTCGGCGTGCGCTGCGATGCGCTGTCGCTCAACCTGCCCCTGCTGGCGGCCTGCTGCACTGTGGGCCTGTGGGCCGCCGTCAAGATAGCATCGGGGTCTGCCCTGCGGCTGGCGATGCTGGCGGCGGCGGCCGGCGGCGGCGTGGCGCTCTATGGTGCGCTCGAGCCCGCCTGTCTCGCGGGACCGTTCGGGCAGGTCAGTCCCGCCCTCAAGGCCGCCTGGCTCGACCACGTCACCGAAAGCCGGAGCCTGCTGTGGTTTGCCTCGAACGAGCCGGGCACGGCGCTCGCCATTTTCGCCTTTCTGCTCGGCGGCTGCGCCGCGCAGGTGCTGTCCTGGCGACAGCGCCCGGATGCGGCCACAGCGTTAACGACCGGGCTGGTCGTGCTCGCGGCGGCGCTCGGCTGCTGGCAGTTGAAGCTGCTGCCCTATGCCGTTTGGCTGGCCATCCCGCCGCTCGCCCAGTTCGCCGCCGCGGTTCAGGGCACGGCATCGGTGTCGGCGCCGATCATGCGCTTTGCCGCCCTTCTGCTGGCGAGCCAGATGACCCTCGATGCCACCGCCAGTGCCCTGCTGGCGTCGGCGGCGGCGCCGGACCGCAAGGCCCCGACGGCCGTCGCGGCCGCCGACCCACGTCGGCCGTGCTTCCTGTCGGCCAACGTCCGTAGCCTCGCGTTGCTCCCGCCGGGGTTGGTCGCCGCCAACCTCGATCTAGGCCCCTACCTGGTGGCGCTGACGCCGCACCGGGTGGTGGCCGCGCCCTACCACCGACTGGAGAAGGGCATCCTTGCCGGCAGCGCCATCCTCAACGGGCCGCCGGACGAGGCCCGGCGCCTGCTCGATGGGCTCGGCGTCGACTACGTGGCGCTGTGTGCGGATCAAGCCATGGGCCCGCGGCGGCAGGAGTCGACCACGCTGCGCGGCCGGCTGCTCGCGGACGCGCCCGTCGCCTTCCTGCAAGAAGTGACAGCAGCCCCCGGTTCGCCGATCCGGATCTGGCGCCGCGTCCCCTAGCGCTGACGAGCGCGCCTCCCCTCCCCGCGTCATCCCGGCGCCGTTCGCGCAAGCGCGAACGGGAATAGGCCGGCACCCATGCACGTGTCCTCTTGCTCTCCGGCGGGTGTCTGCGAGGCGATGCTCATCGAGCATGCCTCTCTTCGATGCCGGAAAAACGAGGCCATTGGCGGCCCCGCGAATGCGTTGAGCCTCGACATCCGGGCGAGGGTTCGCGGAGCGGTGCAGGGGTCCCGGCCTGGTCCCGCTCGGCCCTTCGGGCCCTCGCGGCGCCGGGATGACGAAACTGAGAGACAACCCTCAATCCTCGCCCCTTCCGACCATCGCTGCCGCCCATGCCTGGCACGGCACATGCGTTGGGGAGTCGTTAAGCAGTCAATTTAGGACGAGGCTTAACGCTATGCCGCAAGACGCCGGGCTCGCCGAGGTCGCCAGTACCGCCCCTGTGCCAGCTCGGCGCAGCGAGCGGCGCCAGACTGGCACGCCGGCGTCGGGCCGGAGGTCTGCCCGGTCCGCGATCCGCCCCACGCCCGCGCTCGCCAGGCTGGCGCCCGCGCTGCCGCCCGGCCGCCTGTCGCCCCGCGTTTTCGCCGGGCTCGTGCGCCTCGGCGAGATCGGGCTCTTGTCGGCGCTCGGCTTCCTCATCGCCTACGTCTACGTCGCCGAGTTTTTCCGCCAGTACGCCGCCACCCTGGCGCTGGCGGGCTTTGCGGCCGGCGTGATCTTCCAGGCGCTCGGGCTCTACAGCATCGCCGCCTTCACCACAGCTCATCGCCAGCTGCCGCGCCTGCTCATGGGCTGGACGGCGACCATGGGCCTGCTGCTCACCGGTCTCTTCTTCCTCAAGATCGCGCCCGAGTTCTCCCGCGCGTGGCTGGCGCTGTGGTACGTGTCGGGCGTCGTCGCCCTTGCCGCCTACCGTGCCGGCATCGCCACCCTGACGCGCCGGGGCCTGGCCCAGGGCCAGCTGACGCGTCGCGCCGTCGTCTACGGCACCGGCCCCGCCTGCGAGGCGCTCCTCAAGGCGCTCGAGGCCGATGCCGGCAGTGATATCCGCATCTGCGGCGTGTTCGACGATCGCGGCACCGACCGGGCGCACGCCAGCATCGCCGGCTATCCCAACCTCGGCAACGTCGAGGACCTGACGCACTACTGCCGCCGCGCCCACATCGACATGCTGGTCGTTGCCCTGCCGATATCGGCCGAGACGCGCGTGCTGCAGCTGATGAAGAAGCTGTGGGTGCTGCCGATCGACATCCGGCTCGCCGCCCAGGCCTCGCGGCTGCGCTTTCGCCCGCGCGTCTACTCCTTCGTCGGCAGCGTGCCGATGATCGACATCATCGACAAGCCGATCGCCGACTGGGACATCGTCTTGAAGTGGCTGTTCGACAAGACGGTCGCGCTCCTGGCGCTGGCCGGCCTGGCGCCGGTGATGGCGCTCACCGCGCTCGCCATCAAGCTCGACAGCCGGGGGCCGGTGCTGTTCCGCCAGAAGCGCTTCGGCTTCAACAACGAGCTGATCGAGATCTACAAGTTCCGCTCCATGTTCACCGACCGGGCCGACGCCGACGCGGCGACGCTCGTCACCAGGGACGACCCGCGCGTCACCCGCGTCGGCCGCTTCATCCGCAAGACCAGCCTCGACGAGCTGCCGCAGCTCTTCAACGTGATCAAGGGCGAGCTCTCCCTCGTCGGCCCGCGCCCGCACGCGCTGCAGGCCAAGGCCGCCGACCGGCTCTATCACGACGTCGTCGACGGCTACTTCGCGCGCCACAAGGTCAAGCCCGGCATCACTGGCTGGGCCCAGATCAACGGCTGGCGCGGCGAGACCGATACCCCTGAGAAGATCGAGCAGCGCGTCGAGCACGACCTCTACTACATCGACAACTGGTCGGTGCTGTTCGACCTCTACATCCTGCTCAAGACGCCGTTCGCGCTGCTGCGCGGCGAGAACGCCTACTGAGGCGCGGTGCCATGACCACGCTCGCCCTGCATGCCCCGCTGGTGGCGCCCGCCGCCCGCCGCAGCCTGACGCACACGCTGGCGCTGGCGCTCGTGTGGCTCACCGTCGCCTCCGGCGCGGTGGTGTTCTCCGAGCCGGCGGTGATCGATGTGCTGACGATGGGGCTGCTCGCGTTGCTGCCGGTGGTCGGCCTCGTGTCGGTGACGCCGGCCCTGCTGGTGCTGCTGGCCGCCATGCTCGTCGCCGCCGCCGCGGCCTTCATTGCCGCAACCGGCGCCATCGACATCGGTGCCGCGGTCAGCCACACGTCCGTATCGCTCTATCTCTATGCGGCGACGTTCGTGTTCGCGGCCTTCGTCGCCAAGCGCCCTGGCCCGCACGCGCGGCTCATCCTCGGCGCCTATCTGTGGGCCGCCACGGCCGCCGCGCTCGCCGGCATCGCCGGCTATCTCGACCTCGTGTCGGGTGCCCACGAGCTGCTGACACGCTGGGGCCGCGCCGCCGGCTTCTTCAAGGATCCCAACGTGTTCGGGTCGTTTCTGGTGCCGGCGTTCGTCTTCGCGCTGAGCCGGTTGACCGGCCGGCCCCAGCGCCGCCGCGCCCTGCCGCTGCTCGTGCTACTGGTTCTGGGCCTTGCCATCCTGCTCAGCTTCTCGCGCGGGGCGTGGCTCAACCTGGGCGTGGCCGCCGGCGTCTATGCCCTGCTGTCGTTCGCGACGGCGCCGACCAACCGCACGCGCCTCAAGGTCGCCGCCCTCGGCGTCGCCGGCGCGGCCACTCTCGGCGCGCTCCTTGTCGCCGCCCTGCAGTTCGACGAGGTTGCCAACCTGTTCGACGAGCGCGCGGCGCTGATGCAGAGCTACGACGAGGGCCCCGAAGGTCGTTTCGGCGGCCAGGAGCGCGCGGCGCGCCTGATCGTGCAGTATCCGCTCGGCATCGGCGCGCAGCAGTTCGTGCCGCACCACCACCACGAGGAGCCGCACAACGTCTACCTCGCCATGTTCCTCAATGCCGGCTGGCTCGGCGGGCTGATCTTCCTCGGCCTGGTCGGCACCACCGCCGCGCACGGCTTCCGCCACGCCTTCACGCGCGCCGCCGCGCAGCCGTTGTTCCTCGTCGCCTACGCCTGCTTCCTCGGCAATATGGTGGAGGGCCTGATCGTCGATATCGACCACTGGCGCCACTTCTATCTGCTGCTGGCGCTGGTGTGGGGGAACATGCTGGCGCGGCGCGAGGCCCAGGCGTAAATCCTAGCCCTGGCGCTGGACCTCCTCGAGCCGCGCCAACTCGGCCAGCGGATCGGCGTGGTCATCGACGCGGATGTCGGTCAGCGCCCAGTCCTTGTCGCCGTGGATCAACAGCGCCGCCGACTGGCGCCCGCGCTTGTCGCCGCCGGCCCGCTCGCCCGCCTTCAGGGCCGCGATCAGCTTGACCGCAAAGGTCGCAGTCGTCATCGCCTCGTAGGCCTTCGCCATGTCCTCGAGCACGGCCGCACCCGCCAGCAGGTTGCCGGCCAGCGAATAGGTGGGCTTGATCAGGTGGCCGCACCATTCCAGGCACTGCTCACCGGTGTGGGCGGCGAACCGGCCCTGCCGGTCCATCACGTGCAGCTGGCGGATGTCGTGGTCCCCGTCGGCGGCGATCAGCAGGCGAACGGTGTCGGCGGCCGCCGCGCCCGCCGCCAGCAGCGCCAGGCCGCGCGGCCCGTAGATCTGGTTGCCCTTGGCCTGGCTGGCGATGGCGCCGACGCCGGTCCTGATGAACGGCACACGCGCGCCGCAGGCAAACGACTTGCTGGCGACCGCGATGCCGACCTGGCCCGTGGTTGGGTCGTGGGCGATGATCGAGAAGGTGATGGGCGGCCTCCCCACATCCGGTTGAGACTTGAGCGGCGAGCATGCCGCCGGCGCGGCGCCTTACGCAAGGTGCGTCTGCGCATAGGCGGCGCGCAGCGGACAGGCAAAGCCAATGCTGTCCAGGCGCAGGGTGCCGTCGAGCCCGATTTCTTCTGGCTCGTGGGGCCAGTTGCCGTCGTCACCGCGCCGCAGGCGCTCGGCGAATACACGGGTCGAATGCACGACCAGTATCTCGCGCACGGTCGGGATGGTGGTGTACGACCACACGTTGTCCCACGTGTCGGAGGCGTTGCCCGGGGAGAGGATTTCTATGAGCAGGATAGGGTCGGGCAGCTCCTGCTGCCCAGGCGCGTCGGCTGTGCAGGAGACGCCCAAGTCCGGCACGCGCATATTGATGTTGGCGCGCACGCGCGTCGCGACGGCAGGCTCGGACACCACCCGGCAGCGGCTCCCGTCCTCGACGAGCTTGTTCCCGATCAATCGCCCGAGTGTCATTTGTATCGTCCCATGCGTTGCGCTGCCGGGCGACATCGCGCGCAACTCGCCGTCGACAAGCTGAAACCTCCGGCCGCTCCCTTCCCCCGGCCACGCCAGGAAGTCAGCAACGGTCATTGGCTCTGGGGTCTTGCGGCGGGCGGAAGGCATGGTCCTAGCTCGGGATCCTGAAGCGCCCATGAAATATAGCACGCACGCGAAGCTGCGCCGAATGCCTGGGGTTCCTCGGAGTTGTAAGCCCTCACCGCCCCGCCGCATACCCCTGCATGCCGCGCGCGTTGGCGGCGGCCTTGCGGCGCACGCCCTCCTGGGAGGCGGCGCTGAGGCGGCCTTCGGACCACTCGGGCCCGACCTCGACCCTGTGCCCGCGGCGCTCCAGCTCCTTGATGGTGGCTTTGGGCAGGCGGCCCTCTACCACAAGTACGCCGGGGCGCGCGGTGCGCGGCCAGAACGACAGCGGGAAATGCTCGATGTGCCAGGCCGGCGCGTCGATCGCCTCCTGCAGGTTCATCTTCGGCCGTGGGCTCCCCTTGCTCGCATGCCGCAGGAAGAACTGGCAGCTCCACTGGTCCTGCTGGTCGCCGCCGGGCGTGCCCCAGCTCATGTAGGGCTTGCCGTCGCGAAAGGCCATGCCGACCGACAGCGACGAGCGCGGGCGCTTGCCGGGCGCCAGCGAGCCCGGCAGGCCCTCCTCCAGCCAGAACATCTGCCCGCGCGAGCCGAGCGGCCACCCCAGCGCCGGGATCACCGGCGAGGATTGCAGCCAGCCGCCCGACGGCGTGGAGGTAAACATGTTGCCGGCCTCGTCGATGATGTCGATGTGCACCGTGTCGCCGATCACCTTGCCTGTGCTCTCCACGTGCGGCTCGCCGGCGCCGTGGCCGGTGTGGAGGCGCGCGAACGTCGGCTCGCCCGCGCCGGCCGCTGCCGCCCGCGCGTCCTTGACGATGACGCGCCCACCGTAGCCCTCGATCCGGCCGGGGCGCTGGTCCATGGAGGCCTCCTGGCCGACGAGCTTGCGGCGCTCGGCGTTGTAGGCCTCCGACAGCAGCCGCTGCATCGGCACCTCGACGAACTTGGGGTCGCCGTAGAACGCCTCGCGGTCGGCGTAGGCGAGCTTGGCGCACTCGACCCAGGTGTGGATGAAATCGACATCGGTGGGGGAGAGCTTGTCGAGGTCGAAGCCCTTGAGCAGCGCCAGCATCTGCAGCAGCACTGGCCCTTGCGTCCACGCGTGAGGCTTCATGACGCGATAGTTGCCATAGTCGAGGTGGATCGGCTCCTCGATGGTCGGCAGCCACTTGGCCATGTCCTGCGCCGTGAGCACGCCCTTGTGTGGCCGGCTGCTTACGTCCATCACCTCGTTGGTGCGGCAGAACTGGTCGATGGCCTCGGCGACGAAGCCCTGGCTCCAGGCCCGCCGCGCCCGCTCGATCTCGGCCTCGCGTCCGCCGCCGCCGGCTTCGGCCTCCTCGAGGATGCGCTCGTAGGTCTCGGCGTGCTTGACGTTGGTGAAAAGCGAATTGGGCTCCGGCACCTTGCCACCCGGCAGATAGACGGCAGCCGAGGTCGGCCAGTGCTTGCGGAAGAGGTCGGCCACGGCCGAGATGGTGGAGCAGCCGCGCTCGACCAGCGGATAGCCGTTGCGCGCGTAGCCGATGGCCGGCTCCAGCACGTCGCGCAGGCGCATGGTGCCCCAGTCGCGCAGGATCATCATGTAGGTCTCGAACGTGCCGGGTACGCAGGCCGGCAGCAGCCCGGTGCCCGGGACGATGTCGAGCCCCAAGTGGTCGCGGTAGTGCGCGATGGTCGCGCCGGCCGGCGCCGGTCCTTGCCCGCACACGACGATGGGCTTGCCGGCCTTGGCGTCGTAGAGCATGGCCGGGATGTCACCGCCGGGGCCGCACAAATGCGGCTCCACCACCTGCAATGTGAAGGCCGTGGCCACGCCGGCGTCGAAGGCATTGCCGCCCCGCTCCAGGATCGACATGCCGACCGCGGTGCCGATCCAGTGCGTGGAGGCGACGACGCCGAAGGTGCCGTCGATCTCGGGCCGGGTGGTGAAGGGGCCGGCGTTGATGTTGGCCATGTCGGGCTGGGCTCCGCTGCTGCCACGGGAAAGTCGCTCTCCCTAGCCTAGCCCCCCGGCTCGCCAAAGCGCAAACGTGACCACCTGCGTTCCCGGAAGCCGAGGCCCTCGGGACGAGGCTATCCGGGACCTTGCCCGCAATGTCATTCGCATCCGGCAAGACCCCGGCTCTGCGCGCCCCGGTCGGGGCGCTCCGGCCGGGGATGCAAGCAGCGCGGTATGGCGCCCGCGCTCACTCCACCGCGGCCGTGTGGGCGGCGAGCCCGAGCCGCTCGCCGGCGTAGACGTCCTGGCGCAGCGGCTCCCACCAGGCCCGGTTGTCGAGATACCAGCGCACGGTCTTCTCGAGCCCGCTCGCGAAATCCTCCTGCGCCCGCCACCCGAGCTCGCGCTCGAGCTTGCCCGCATCGACGGCGTAGCGGCGGTCGTGCCCCGGTCGGTCGGGTACGAAGGTGATGAGGCGGCGGCGCGGCGCCCCGGCCGGCACCAGCCGGTCGAGCGTGTCGCAGATGGCCGCGACGACGGCGAGGTTGGTGCGCTCGTTGCGGCCGCCGACATTGTAGCTTTGCCCCGGCTGCCCGCGCGCGAGGATGAGGCGCAGGGCGCGCGCGTGGTCGTCCACGTAGAGCCAGTCGCGCACATTGCCGCCGTCGCCGTAGACGGGCAGCGCGTTGCCCTCGAGGGCATTGAGGATGGCAAGCGGGATCAGCTTCTCGGGGAAATGATAGGGCCCGAACGTATTGCAGCCATTGGAGATGACCACAGGCAGACCGAACGTGCGGAACCAGGCGCTCGCCAGATGATCGGCGCCGGCCTTGGATGCCGCATAGGGCGAGGAGGGGTTATAGGCGGTCGCCTCCGTGAAGGCGCCGCCGTCCGCGCCAAGCGAGCCGTACACCTCGTCGGTCGAGACGTTGAGGAAGCGGAAGGCGCCGGCGCGCTCGGCCGGCAGGCGCATCCAGTAGGCGCGCGCGGCCTCCAGCAGGGTGTGGGTGCCCAGCACATTGGTGCGGATGAAGGCATCCGAACGATCGATCGAGCGGTCGACGTGGCTCTCGGCGGCGAGGTGCATGACGGCATCCGGCGCATGCCAGGTGAGCACCGCATCCATGGCGGCGCGGTCGCCGATGTCGGCTTGGATGAAGGTGTAGCGCGGGCTGGCGGCGATCGCATCGAGCGAGCGCAGGTTGGCGGCGTAGGTGAGCGCGTCGATGTTGACGACGTATGCGTTAGTCTCGGCAATGAGCTGCCGGCACACCGCCGAACCGATGAAGCCGGCCCCCCCTGTCACGACGATCTTCACGGGTGCTCTCCGCCGATCGCGTCGGCAATTCGGAGACAGGACACTAGAGACGCTGGTGAGGTAGGCAGACGCCGACTATGGCTGCCCGGCGCGGGCCAGCACGATCAGGCAGAGGATCTCGAACAGCATCTGTGCCCCGGCCTGGGCCGTGTTGGTGGTGGCATCGTAGGGCGGCGCCACCTCCACAACGTCGCCGCCGATGATGTCGAGCCCGGCGCAGCCGCGCAGCAACTCCATGGCCTCGCGCGTGGTCAGTCCTCCCACCTCCGGCGTCCCGGTGCCGGGAGCGAAGGCCGGATCCAGGCTGTCGATGTCGAACGACACGTAGACCGGACCGCCGTCGACGACGGCGCGCATCTTCTTGATCGTCTCACCCATGCCGAGCTGGCGGAAGTCCTCGGCATGGATGACGGTCATGCCGCTGTCGTAGGAGAACTCCCACAGATAGCCCGTGCCGCCGCGGATGCCGATCTGCACGGTGCGCTCGGGGTCGAGCACGCCGTCAAGCACCGCCGCCCGGAACGGCCCGCCGTGGTGAAACTTGGAGCCCTCGAAGGGGCCGCCGGTGTCGCAGTGGGCATCGATATGCACCAGGCCCAGCGGTCGGCCGGCGCCCAGCGCTTTGAGGATCGGCAAGGTGATCGAATGATCGCCGCCGACGCTCAAGGGCGCCACGCCGGCTGCTGCAACCTTGGCATGGAAGGTCTCGATGTCGGCGTGGCTGTCTTCGAGGCTGAAGCGGCTGCGGAACGGCACATCGCCGACGTCGCCGACCTTGGCCTCGGCCAACGGCGCAAAGCCGTGCACGCGGTGGTAGGGGCCGATGCGCTCGACTGATCGCACCGCCCTGGGCCCCAGCCGCGCGCCCGCCCTGTTGGTGACGCCGAGGTCCATGGGCACGCCGATGAGGGCCACGTCGAGGCCGGCGAAATCCGCCTGCTGCGGGGCATCCGTCCGCAGCGGCGCATTGAGGAACGTCGCCACGCCGCTGTAGGGCTTCGGCCGCTGGTCGGTGCCGGCAAAGACGAAATCGTGGACCTTCTTGAACCGCTGATCGCCGCCCTCGCCGGGGGCGCCGGCGGCGTATCTCGCGCGCAGCTTGTCGAGCTTCTTGCTGTCCATTCCCGGCCTTCTCGGCACCGCTTGACCGCAGGGCGAGAGGGCAGGTCTTTCGCCGCCCCTAGCCCAGCGACTCGCCGCAGCCGCAATTTTTACTCTTCATTAGCCACGATTGTCCCCGGTTTTCGTGAAGTTTTCCCAACGGAACAAACTGTTAGTAGCCTCACCCGATAATCCCCCCAGGGGAAGTATGCCTCGGGAGAAACGCATGTTTGGCGTGCGTTGGGGACCGCTCGAGAGGCCGTTCATCAAGGTGCCGCGGAGCCGGGTGCTGAAGGTGCTCGAAAGCCGGGCCTGGCCGCCTGGCTGCGCCGTTGCGGCTTGGCGCCGGCCGGCATGCGCGCCACGCTTGCCTGCTGGCGATTGCGGGCGGCCAGCAGGCGTTCGGTCCGGTCCCTGGCCGTGCGCCGCCTGGTCAGCATGCTCGGTGCCATTGTCGCGCTCGTGACGGCGCTCTCATTCCCCATCGGCTACGGCATCATCGGCTACTACAAGGAAGGCGAAGCGCTCACCTACATGGCCGAGCTGACCGCCGCCCGCGCCGCCCAATACATCTATGCGCCGGACGCGCCCTGGAGGTACGACACCGACCAGCTGGCCGCCATCAGCGAGATCCGCACGCCGACCGCCGACCCCATCGTCCAGCGCCTCCTGAACCTGGCTGGCGAGAAGATGATGCAGAAGGGCGAGGCGCTGGCCTGGCCGACGTTTGCCCGCGCCGCGCCGATCATCGCCTCCGGCGCGAGGTTCGGCATGGCTGAGGTCAGCGCCAGCCTGTGCCCGCTGTTGAAGGAGGTGGCCCTGGTCGGGCTCGGCTCGCTGCTGCTGGCGGTTGCCGCCTACTTTGCCTTCGCCGTGCTTCCGCTCGGCGTCCTCGACCGGACGCTGGGCGAGCTCAAGGCCACCAACGCGAAGTTCCGCCGCCAGAACCTGCTGCTCGACACGGCCTTGGAGAGCATGGTGCACGGTCTTGCCATGTTCGATGCCGAGGAGCGCATCGTCATCGCCAACGACCGCTATTGTCAGCTCTATGGCATCGACCCCGCGCTGGTGAAGGCCGGGACGACGTTGCGCGAGGTGGTTGAGCAGCGCATCGCCGGCGGTCTCTATGCCAGTGCGTCGCTCGAGGACGCGCTGGCCGCGATGCGCAGCCGAGTCGCCGCCAAGCAGACTAGCCAGATCACCAATCGCCTGAGCGACGGGCGCATCATCGCCGCGACGGTTCAGCCGCGCGCCGACGGTGGCTGGGTGGTGACGCATCAGGACATTACCGAGCGCGAGAGCCTCAACGCGCAGCTCGTGCAGCAAAACGAGCTGCTCAAGCGGCGCGAGGAGGAACTGGAGGCGCAGAACGTGCTGCTCGACGCCGCCTTGGAGAACATGTTCCAGGGCCTGGCCATGTTCGATGCCGAGGAGCGCATCGTCATCGCCAACGACCGCTTCGCCGAGATGTACGGGCACCAGGACGTCGAGCCCGGCACGACGCTGCGCGAGATCCTGCAGCACCGGGTCGAGACCGGCCTCTACACCGGCATGACGGCCGAGATCGCCCTGCGAACCATGCGGGAGCGCCTGGCCCGCAAGACCGTGAGCCACCTCACGAGCAAGCTGGGGGACGGCCGCACCATCGTCGTCTCCATCCGGCCGCTGTCGCACGGCGGCTGGGTCACGACGCACCAGGACATCACCGAGCGCGAGAATCTGCATACCCAGGTCGAGCGCCAGAACGAGCTCTTGAAACAGCGCGAGGAGGAGCTGGCGGCCCAGAACGCACGCTTCTACTCCGGCATCAACAACATGTCGCAAGGCGTGTGCTTGTTCGATGCCGAGCAGCGGGTGGTGTTCGCCAACCATGGCTATGCCGGGCTCTACGGCATGACCGTCGAGCAGGTGAAGCCCGGCACCACGCTGCGTCAGATCTTCGAGGCGCGCATGGCCAATGGCGTCTACACGCCGGCCGACGTCCACCAGGTGGTCCGCAGAGGCATCGAGGAGTTCCGCCTGGAGGCGTCCAGCATCTTCCGGCTGAGCGATGGCCGGTTCATCTCGGTGCAGCGCCGGCCGATGGCCGACGGGGGCGTCGTCAGCACGCACGAGGACGTGACCGAGCGCGAGACGCTCAACGCGCGCCTTGCCGAGCAGAACGTGCGCTTCGATGCGGCGCTCGGGAATATGTCGCACGGGCTGTGTATGTTCGACGCCGAGCAGCGCGTGGTGATCACCAACGACCGCTATGCCGAAATCTACGGCCTGACGCCCGACCAGGTGAAGCCCGGCACGACCCTGCGCCAGATCGTCGAGCACCGCATCGCGCTCGGGCTCTACGCCGGCGACAACCCGCAGGACTACATCGCGGAAAGGCAGGCGGCCTTCAATGCAGCCGCGACCACCGTGCATCGCCTCAGCGACGGGCGCGCGATCTCGATCTCGCGCACGCGGATGCGGGGCGGCGGCTGGGTTACCACGCACGAGGACGTCACCGAGCGCGAGAAGCTGAAAGAGCGGCTGGAGCAGCAGAACGAGCGGCTCGACGCCGCCATGAACAATATTTCGCATGGGCTCGCCATGTTCGACAGCGAGCAGCGCCTGGTCGTCTGCAACAAGGTGTATGGCGAGATGTACGGCCTCACGCCGGAGCAGGTGAAGCCCGGCACGAGTGTGCGCGAGATCCTGCAATACCGGCTGACCAGCGGCTGCCATACCGCCTCCGACACCGGCACGTTCGTCGACGAGCTGCTCGGCAAGCTCGGCAATATCGACAGCGAGACCCATCAGCTGGCCGATGGGCGCATCATCAACGTCTCCTACCGCGCTACCTCGACCGGCGGCCACGTCATCACGCATCAGGACATCACCGAGCAGCGCCGCTCGGAGGCCAAGATCGCGCACATGGCGCTGCACGATGCGCTGACCGGCCTCGCCAATCGCGTGCTGCTCAACGAGCGCCTGGAGCAGGCCCTGGCGCGCGTGAAGCGCGGCGAGATGCTGGCCGTCCACCTGCTGGACCTCGACCACTTCAAGGATGTCAACGACACGCTCGGGCATGCCGCCGGCGATAAGCTCCTGAAAATGGTGACGGAGCGCCTGGGCGGGCTGATCCGCGAGACGGACACCATCGCGCGCATGGGCGGCGACGAGTTCGCCGTGCTGCAGGTCGCCATCGCGCAGCCGGTGGATGCCACCGTGCTGGCTTTGCGCATCATCGAGTCGGTTGGCAAGCCCTACGAGATCGAAGGCCAGCAGGTGGTGATCGGCGCCAGCGTCGGCATCGCCATCGGCCCCACCGACGGGCTGAGCCCGGAGCAGCTGATCCGCAACGCCGATCTTGCGCTCTACCGCGCCAAGGGCGACGGGCGCGCGACCTATCGCTTCTTCGGGCCGGAGATGGACGCGCAGATGCAAGCCCGGCGCGCCATGGAGTGCGACCTGCGCAAGGCGATGCCGGCCGGCGAGTTCGAGCTCTACTACCAGCCGGTGGTCAACCTGGCGAGCGGCGAGATCAGCGGCGTGGAGGCCCTCATCCGCTGGCACCACCCCGAGAAGGGCATGATCGCGCCCGGTACCTTCATCCCCGTCGCCGAGGAGATCGGCTTCATCAATGCGCTGGGCGAATGGGCGATCCGCGAGGCCTGTGCCACGGCTGCGAGCTGGCCCGACAACCTGAAGGTGGCGGTCAACCTGTCGCCGCTGCAGTTCAAAAGTCCGGGCCTGGTGGGCACGGTGGTGGCCGCGCTCACCACGTCCGGTCTGGCGGCCGAGCGGCTCGAGCTCGAGATCACCGAGACCGTGCTGCTGCAGGACAGCGAGGCGACGCTGTCCACTCTCTACGAGCTGCGCGCGCTCGGGGTACGCATCGCCATCGACGACTTCGGCACCGGCCATTCCTCGCTCAGCTACCTGCAGAGCTTCCCCTTCGACAAGATCAAGATCGACCGCTCGTTCGTGAAGGACGTGGCCGAGGGCACGGGCTCGCTCAATATCGTGCGCGCCGTGGCGGCGTTGGCGGCCGGGCTCGGCATGACGACGACGGCGGAGGGCGTGGAGACCTCCGAGCAGTACGATACCGTCAAGTCCGAAGGCTGCACCGAGATGCAGGGCTACCTCTTCAGCAAGCCGCTGCCGGTGAGCGAGGTCGAGGCGCTGTTCCGGGCGCGCCGCACCGTTGGCCTTGCTGCCGGCACCGAGCACGCTGCCTGAGACGCCGGTGCCTGCAAACCCGAGCGCGATCAACAGGCGTCAGGCCGTGACGTGCGTGGCGGTCTCGTAGGTGTCGGTGCGCGGTGCGCCGCTGAGCAGGCCCGCGAGGTCGCCCCACAAGGCCTGGACCCTCTTCACTGCCGAGTCTGCCGCCTCCTTGCTCTCGTAGAGCGCCACCAACACCCCCTGCCCGTCGGCGCGCCAGGCGGCATAGACATCGACCATGCCGGGCAGCCGCTTGGCGCGCGGGCCCATCTCCTCGACCTTGGCCGACAGCTCTCCCAATCGCGCGGGGTCGACCTTGAAGGTGGTGATGCGGGCATACATGGGAGTTCCCCCGGGGTTCCGACCGGCCTCGTGAAATTCGTTCCGAGCCCGCCGCACACTGAGACGAATTTGCGATCAGGACACCAGCGTCGCATACGCATTCCGCCGCTACAACGCTCCCTTGCGCGACTGCGGGCCGAGGCGCTTGACCGCCGACCCGGCCCGGCCTCTATTGCTGCAAATAGTGCTGAAAGCGGCAGCAGCGAGGAAACACATGGACATTGGATCGAAGTTATTGGTCGCCGCCATCCTTGCCGGTCTGGCGCCGAGCGCGGCGGGTGCGCAGACCCCCAAATCCGGCGGCACGCTCACCTACGCGGTGACCGCCGAGCCGCCGAGCACCGACTGTCACGCGGTAACGACCTATGCGGCCATCCACGTGCTGGCGCCGCACTACTCGCTGCTGGTCAAGGTCGATCCCGACAACTACCCCAAGCTCAAGCCCGACATCGCCCAGAGCTGGACCGTCTCTCCCGACGGGACCACCTACACCTTCAAGATCCGCTCGGGCGTGGTTTTCCACGACGGCACGCCGCTCACCTCCAAGGACGTGAAGGCCACTTTCGATCGCGTGCGCAAGCCGCCCGCCGGCATCGTCTCGATCCGCCAGGCCCTGTTTGCCGACATCGTCAGCATCGACGCGCCGTCCCCCGATAGCGTCGTCATGCGGCTCAAGGAGCCGGACGCCTCCTTCCTCGATACGCTGGCGCTGCCCTACAACTGCATCTACAGCGCCGCCCGCCTCGCCGAGGACGCGAACTTTCCGGCCAAGACGGTGATGGGCAGCGGCCCCTTCGTGTTCGTCGAGCACCGCGCGGGCGCGCATTGGACGGCCAAGCGCTTCGACAAGTACTGGGAGAAGGGCAAGCCCTATCTCGATGGCCTGCGCGCCGTCTTCATCAAGTCGCAGGCGGTCGTGACGGCGCTGCAAGGTGGCCAGATCCAGGCCGAGTTCCGCTCCATCTCGCCGGGCGAGCGCAATCAGCTGGTCGGTGCCCTCAAGGACAAGATCACGGTCCAGGAATCGCCGTGGGTGTGCAAGATCGACCTGCTATTCAACACCGAGGCCAAACCGTTCGACAATCTCAAGGTCCGCCAAGCCCTGTCGATGGCGATCGACCGCTGGGCTGCCTCCGACGCGCTCTCCAAGATCACCATCCTGAAGCCGGTGAGCGGCCCGCTGCTGCCGGGCTCGCCGGTGGCGCTGTCGGGCGACGAGCTGGCCAAGCTGCCGGGCTTCGGGCGTAACCCGGAGAAGTCCCGCGCCGAGGCCAAGCGGCTCCTGACCGAGGCCGGCGTGCCGGACCTCAAGTTCAAGCTCGTCAACCGCAACGTCAATCATCCCTTCACGCCGGTCGGCATCTACGTCATCGACCAGTGGCGCCGTATCGGGGTCACGGCCGAGCACGCCCAGTTCGACGTCTCGCAACAGAAGTCGACCATCGCCAACGGCGAGTTCCAAGTCGCCATCGACGCCTTTTGCGCCGACACCGACGACCCCAAGCCTCTGTTCCTGCCCTACCTCTCCAAGAGCCGATCGCCGCGCAACATGACGCGCAACAGCAATCCCGAGCTCGATGCGCTCTACGACCGCTTCAAGGGCTCGACGGATGCCAAGGAGCGCGCCACGCTGGCCGCCGACATGCAGAGGAACGTCATCACCTCCGCCTACAGCGTGCCGGTGCTGTGGTACAGCCGGCTGGTGGCGCACACGGCCAGCATGAAGGGCTGGAAGATCATCCCCAGCCACTTCGCCAACCAGGACCTGGCGGACGTCTGGCTGGACCAGTAGGCGGTGACGCCGCCGCTGCTGCATCGCATCGTGGTCGTCGGCGGGGGCGCCGGCGGCCTGGAGCTGGCGACGCGGCTTGGCGACAAGCTCGGCCGGCGGCGCAAAGCGCACGTCACGCTGATCGACAAGAAGCGCACCCACCTGTGGAAGCCGCTGCTGCACGAGGTGGCGGCCGGCAGCATGGACCAGGGCGTGCACGAGATCGACTACTTGGCGCAAGCCTACTGGCACGGTTTCGTCTACCGCGTCGGCGCCATGGCAGGGCTCGATCGCAGGCGCCGCATGGTCGAGGTCGCCGCCTTCGTCGACGACGAGGGCCGCCAGGTCACGCCTGGTCAGGAGGTCGGCTACGACACGCTCGTGATCGCCGTCGGCAGCCAGACCAACGACTTCGCCACGCCCGGCGTGCGCGAGCACGCCATCGCGCTCGAGACGGCGGACGACGCAGCCCTCTTCCACAAGCGCCTCGTCAATGCCTGCATGCGTGCCCATGCACAGCGCGAGCCGCTGGGCCCCGAGCAGTTGCACGTCGCCATCATCGGCGCAGGCGCCACCGGCACGGAGCTTGCGGCCGAGCTGCACAAGACCACACGCCAGCTCGTCGCCTTCGGGCTCGACCGCATCGATCCCGACAAGGACATCAAGATCGACCTGATCGAGGCGGCGCCGCGCATCCTGCCAGCGCTGCCGGAACGGCTGTCGCAGGCCGCGGCCAGGCTGCTCGAGGGCTTGGGCGTGCGCATGCACACGGGCGCGCGCGTGGCCGAAGTGCTGCCCCGAGGCGTGCGGCTGGAGAGCGGCGTCGTCATCCCGGCCGAGCTGGTGGTATGGGCCGCCGGCGTGAAGGCTCCCGATTTCCTCGCCAATCTCGACGGCCTCGAGACCAACCGGGCAAACCAGCTCGTCGTGCGCGCGACGCTGCAGACGACGCGCGATGACGCCATCTTGGCCATCGGCGACTGCGCGGCCTGCCCCTGGCCGGGGCACGGTGGCCTCGTTCCCCCTCGCGCCCAAGCCGCCCATCAGCAGGCCTCGCATCTGGCCAAGGAGCTGCGCCGGCGCCTCGGTGGCCTGCCGCTGCGGGAGTGGCGCTATCGCGACTTCGGCTCGCTGATCTCGCTCGGGCACTACTCCACGGTCGGCAACCTGATGGGCAAGCTGATCGGCGGCAACCTGTTCATCGAGGGTCTGTTCGCCGGCCTCATGTACAAGTCGCTCTACCTCATGCACCAACTCGCCCTGCACGGCGTCATCAAGGCCATGCTCGACACGCTGGCGCGCCTGATCACGCGCCGCACGGAGCCGCACGTGAAGCTGCATTGAGGGCGTGGAGAGGCGGCTGTCGGCCTGAACTCCCGGGCCGGAGGCAGCCGGCTTGCTGCGGCCGGCGGTCCCTGTTAGATACGCCTCGCTGATGCGCCGGCGCTGGCCCTGACATGGTCCCCTGCGCGGCTCCGGGCAGCGCTATCCTGTTGGGGGATAGTTTAACGGTAGAACAGCGGACTCTGACTCCGCTAGTCAAGGTTCGAATCCTTGTCCCCCAGCCAACCCCGTACAGAACTGCGAACCGCACCTGTCGGCTTCGCGCCGCCGATAACACACTGCTCCAGAACGTCTTTTCGGCCGCAGATGCGGATTTCACGGTCGTCGACTTCAACACGGTCAATCAGCGCGCCCAGATAGGCCTTGCGGAAGGTCACCTCGCCCGTTGTCACGCGCTCGCGCATCGATGCGCTGAAGCGCTCGATCATCGCCGGTGTCAGACGGATGGAATCCCGCGACCCCGATTTCAGTCGGGCCAAGGCAGCCGCAGCGGCATCCTTGCCAGCCCGCAGATTGGCAATCCGTTCTTTGAGCGCGCCATCCAATTCAGCAACACCATCCTCGACCAGACGGTAAAGCCGCCGCAGGCGCTCCTCCGCATCGGCTACCTCGCGGCCCAGGGCGCCGGCACGATCATCGACCGCCGCCGCCTTATCCGCGCGCTGGTCGGCGATCATGCTCAGCATCTCGCCCATGCGCTCCGGATGCAGCAGGTTGTCTGCCAGATGGCTGGTGACGAGACCGTCGAGCTTGTCCATACGCATCGACCGGCCCTTGCATGCGCATTTGCCGGAACGCGCCTGCGTCGTGCAGGTGTAATAGCGATGGACGTCACCTGAGCGCGAAGTACCAGTTCGAAGCGTCATACCCCCGCCGCAGGTCGCACAGAACGCCAAGCCTGTAAGTAGAATAGGTCCAGTAATCGCACGGGGAGCCGCCACCCTCGGATTGCGCGCCTTGAGCTGCGCTTGCACCCGTTCGAAGACCGCCGCATCGATGATCGACGGCACATCACTATGGACGTGATCACTCTCCGGCTTCACGCGGCCGGTCTTGTGCTCAACCCGGTTGAAGCGCAGCCGCCCGGCATAGACGGGGTTGGTGAGCAAGCCATGAATCTGCCCCACGCCCCAGCACGCCCCGCCCCGCGTGCGATAGCCGCGCGCGTTGAGCCAGATGGTCAGGATCTTGATGCCCATCGGCCCGGAGCCGCTATCGCCTTCGAGAAACAGCCGGAAGATTTGTTGGACCAGCTCTGCTTCGACCGGATCAACGGCCAGCTTGCGCTTGATGCGCTGGCCCCGCATCTCGGCATCAACTGCCTTGTAACCAAGCGGCGGGCGCGAACCGTTCCAGAAGCCTTGGCGCGTATTCTCCTTCATCGCGCGGATCACATGCTTGGCGTTCTCGCGCGACTGGTATTCATCGAACAGGGCGATCACCTGACGCATCATCACTTGCGCTGGGTCCTCGCCCAGCTCCTGCGTCATCGACATCAGCTTGACGTTGTGCTTGGCCAGCTTGCGCACATAGAACTCAAGGCCAAACGCATCGCGGAAGAAGCGGCTGAAGGAGTGCACGACGACCACATCGAAAGCGCGCTCTCCATCACAGGCTCGTTCAACCATGCGCTGGAATTCTGGGCGCTTGTCGTCCATGGCCGACGCGCCAGGCTCGACATATTCCGCCACCACCTCCCAGCCACGCGCTTCGCACCAGGCCTTGGTCTGCTTCTTTTGATCAGGGATCGACAGATCTTGCTCTGCCTGACGTCCGGTCGAAACGCGCAAGTACAGCGCCGCGCGCATCGGCGCCGAGGCGTCCTGTGGCCTGATATCCGACCGCGACTTTCGCTCTCGCATGGCGTTACCCGATCGTTCGCTGCACCGCATGGATGATGGCCGAGACTTGTGGCGCAGGGAAGTCTGCCCTCACCTGCGTTTGCTCCCCAACAGCTCGTCAAGCAACGCGGCAAGGTAGGTCTCGATCACTACGATTTCGCGGGAAGCAATCGGCGTTGGTCGAGGCCAATCATCGGTGACCCTCGGACCGTCAGTGTCGGACGGGCATCCGCCACGATGCTGCGAAGGCGCGCAAGCAGGACCGAAGCCATCATCAGGCTCCTCAATGTCCGTTGGATGATAGGATCGATCTTGCGCCGTCATTGCCACTGTCCATCAGCGATATGGACAGCGCTAAGTCCTCAGCGCAGCAGGCAAAAGAAATCAGCCTTCAATCAAGATGCTAGCGCCTAGTTGTTTGCACGGCTCCGACCGACGATTGCGGTTCCGATGATCGCATGACCATGGCGATGCGGCGACTGCAACTGTGGTTGGCCGTCCTCGCGCGCGGCAGTTTTAGGTCAGGCCCTTGGTGCGCAAGCCAGCTGGCGCATCGGCGCCGTTGTGGGCCCGGCGATGCTGCCGGCACCGACGGCCGGCATCACGGCCGCGGCGTACCCTGTTTTGCCGGCCGTGCGGCGACAATGCCGCGTTCGAGTTCGAACGGCGGGATGATCTTCACGTCGGCGACCCCGAGCTTGCGGAACAACTTTTCCCAGAAGGCCACGTGCGCGCCGCCCTGCTTGGCGTTGAAGGCGACGTTGCGCAGGTACACGATCTCGACCTTGACCCCCTGCCAAGCCCGGCTTTTTAGCCGGCGGCCGAGCGGCGTCTTCAGGAATGCGTCGACATCGGGGATCGAGCGATAGTGATTGTGGTCGGGCATATTCTGGACCATGTCCGAGACGATCGCCAAGGTCCGCGACGGCATGTCCGGGCCGAACGCCGTGTCCCACATGAGCACGTCGAGCGCCTCCAGGATCGGCGAAGTCTTCGTCTCCTGGTTGCTCAGGATCGGACCCAAGGCTTCCTCCAGGGGATCGCCGAAGCTCGCCTGCCAGCGCGCGTGCGCCTTGCGCGGATTGGCCCACCAGCGCTTCAGATCCTTCCCATCGCCGGGATTGCACCTTTGAAATACGCTTTGACCCACGTCCTCTGGGCGATCTGTCAGCAGACGCACCGAAAGCAGTTCCTGCTCGCCGATGCCGGTCTTCTTCCGCGCGATCCAGTCCTTGATCGCGGCCACGTGCTGGGCGCTATAGAAGTCCGTTTTGTCGATGACCACGACGGTGTGGCCGCGGGGCTTGCCGTCGACCGGGCAGAGCGTCGCTTCGTCGAGGAGCACCGGCGCCGGCAGGCTCAGGCGAACGCCGATCAGCGCCGCCACGAGGGCGAACGAGCCGCCGATCAGCGCCACCGCCAGCCACAGCGCGCGCTGGCGCTTCTGCTGCTTCGTCAAACCGCGGCGTTTCATCAGAGCACCTCCCGCGCCGGGTCGAACGGCCCACGCATCAGGATCGGGGTGTCGAGGTACTTGCGCACGTAGCCGGCGATCCGGCGCTGCAGCGTGGCCAGGCCAAGCAGATGGGAGGTCACGCCCTCGGCAATCTCCGCGCGGGCCTGGTCCGCCGTCGCGCGGAACTCCCGCTCCTGGCACAGGATGCCGCCGAGGATGCGCGACGGCTTGTCCTCTGCTGGTCCCAGGACGTCACCGTCGTCAGCGCCGGCCGGCACTATGGGCGCCGGCAACGCCAGACGCGCCGGCGGTCCGTTCCAGCCCATGTCCTTGAGTTCGCCGTCGCAGAGCCGCAGAACCGCATCGCAATTCAGGCGCGTCGTGCGCGAGATCAAGTTCGCGTAGTCGTGGGCGCGGACCAACTGCTCCACGTCGTCGGCGGCGCGCTTGTGTTCCTTGATGCCGGCGGCCTCGACAGCATCAATCTCGGCGCATGCGTCGCGGCCGACCTGCTCGGTGTCCTCGCGGTAGGTGTCCTCAAGCGCCTTGAGATCCTCGGTCGCCTCTTCGACGCGGCGGTGCAGCGTCGAGTAACCCCACAGCGGGTCTGCTAAGCGCTGGGCGCCCTCGTAGATGCCGAGCGCGAAGGCGAAGACCGAGATCGCCAGCAAGCCGCTCGCTTCGGCCGAACCGGCGACGCCCCACCAGGACCCGACCAGCGACGCCAGGGCGTCCGCCAGCGTCGCGGACGGCTTGGCAGTTAGCACCAACCGCAGGTGGGCGACGATCAAGCCGTAGATCGACATCTTGCCGATGACCGTGACGACGATGCCGCCGCCCAGCACGCGGAACGACACCTGCTTGCGCCGCATCATCCGGATGCCGAAGAAGCCCGCCAGCACACCGAGCACCGGCGGCAACACGCTGAAGGCGAGCGCCATCAGGAAACCGCCAACATCGCCGTAGTCGCTCACCTTCGCGAACAGCGGCGTGGAAACGCCGGCCTCCACCGTCACCAGTGCGATGATGACGGCCACCGGAAGCAGGGGATGGGACGGCTCGATTGGCGCGCGATCGATGCCCTGCACCGCCTTGAAGCCATCCAGGGCGTCCTGCGCTTCCTGCTTCACCAACTCGAGCTTGCCGGCCTCCGCCACGTATTCCTTCTTGTTCAACGCGTGGCTGCGTGCCGCCTTGCCGGTGATCGGTGCGAACCGGCGGAACCAGGCGCCGAGATCGTAGGCCGCAACCGTGCGCCCAACGGTCGCCACCTTGCGACGGAGCCAGAGGCCGATCTCATTGATATGCGTCTTGCAGATGGCCTTGATGCGCTGCGTGGTCGGAGCCTCGACGCTCCCCGATGGCGCGCGGCGCAGCCGCCAGGCCTCGAGACGCAGCGAGTAGGGGAAGCCGACCCGGTCCTTGATCTCTTGCTCGCCCAGGGCGCGCGGGCGTGCACCGGGCGAGCAAAAGCGGACCACCGCGTGCGGCGCGGCGATCATCATCGTCTTGATCTTCACATGGATGCTCATGCTCAACTCCGTTTAGGCAGCGTTCTTGAGGAAGGTGACGGCGTGGACGTCGAGGTCGGCGCCGTCGCCCGCCGACATGTCCGCGATGTACGCGGCCATGCCGCCCGAGGGCGGCATGGCGGCAATCAGCTCGTGCAGCTTGGCTTGCTCGTTGCCGTGCACGACGTAGGCCGAATGGCCCGCCGCAACTTCGCGACGCTGCGCGGCGCGGCCCTTCTTCGCGCCGCCCGGCCGGCGCGCATCCATGCGAGCCGCCGTCAGGCGGAGGCCCGCGAGGATCGTCTGATCCGGCAGCGAGCCGTCGGCATTGATGGCGAAGGTGCGCGTGATGCGGTGGTCGCCGTAATGGGCACGAACCTGAAGCTCGCCGTCGCCGGTCAGCGTCAGTTCCGGGCGCCGGAAGCCGCGCCGCAGCATTCCCTTGATGATGCGCCACCTGGGCGACGTCCGCGGGATCGAGACGAATCCGAGGCCCGCTGCCTTGGCAAGGCGCTCACGAAACTGGATTGTTCGCGAGCAGAACTCTTTGTCATGACGTTCAAGCATGCGTTGCTCCCTAAATCACTGCAGCGCGGCGGTTACACTCGCCGTGGGATGGGGATCCCCCGTGTTGCAATGCGCTGTTCAGGAGCACAGACGGACAATCGGCATTCACGTTGAACCGGGCGTTACGGCGTCCGGGAGCGAAAGCGAAATTGGGGAATAAAGAGCGCGGAGATGAAGCGGATCCGGACAAGTTGAGGTCACGGACTGCAATAATTTATTGAAGCCGAGATCGAGCGGGAACTTGCAGGCTCGGGCGGGCTGCCCAGCGGCTCAGGAAGTCGCGCCGCCCGCCGCACGACAGGCGGCCACCGCAACGCCTCCCTTGGTCGAGGCCGCCGTCGAAGCCTACCGGGAGGAGTTTGTGGCGCGAGCTACGGCGCCATGGTTGCCGGCATCAGCCTCTGCTGACTTGCGCCGCCCCGGCTTCTTGGGCGGTGCTGGAGGCGATCGTGGATCGAGGCCATCAATGGCCTCGAGCAGGCGTCTCGCATAGGTGCCAGCTTGCCGCCGAAGTCCATCCTCGCTGACGTTCAGAGCGAGATATAGCACCAATAGGACGGTAATCAGCGCCTCGGCAATTGGCTGACGTCCCAGCCAGAATGCCGTCAGCGCCGAGATCAGCCCGATCGCGCAGGCAGCAAGCCCCCAGCTCCTGCAGGCCAGCAGATTGCGCTGGTAGCCGTAGTTGACATTCTCCACGAACACCAAGGGGAAGATCTTGCGGTCCCGGGTCCTGCCGCGCAGCCATGTCGAGGCGGCTTCATACGCATGGTCAGCGGCGGTCGGATTGCTCAATTCTTCCTCGGGCGTCGGCAACGATGGCACTGCGTTGAGGGTCATCAGCGCGGAGTGGATCCTGGCCTTCGTGATGGGATCGATCGCCGGGTCGCGATGTCGCAGGAAGGTCACGGAAGGCGGGCCGCCCCAGGACGGCCAGAGCCGTTCCTCAAGCTTCCGGCCGGCATCGCGGGTGGGATGCGACAGCACGTAGGCAATGGCCGTCATGGCAAAGGCAGCCGCGGCGCCTCTGACCAGCCCCATGTCGAAGGGCGCCCAGGTGTAGACAGCGAGCGCGAGCGGGGCGCCAACCACGGCTGCTGGCAAAAAACGCGCGGATATCGTGTAGCGGTCAATCTGGATCATGGTGCAACGCTCTCGAATGCAAGGGTGGCGGGGGTAGCCTTGGCGCCCGGCAGGCGAACGCTCTCGGCAGTCAGGAACCGGTAGCCGCCGGGGGTATGGATCAGCAGAAGCACGGGCAATTGCTGTTGGCGCGCGAGCGCCTGGGCGGTGTGGCGGTCAAGGCGCGAGGGACCGGAATTGGCGAGATGATTGTCCCAGGTGCCGAGCGGATAGAGGGCGCCATGCGAGCGCCTGACGATGTCTGAAATGACGGCTGGTAGGCCTTGCGTGCCGAGGACGAATAGGTCGCGCGAGAAGCTGCTGTCGGCAGGGGCGGTGAGCACATCGACAACATGAAACGTCTCGGTGATGTCGGACCATCGCCCGATCAGAACGCCGCCGGTCTCGACGCTGGGTCGCGCAGCGACGGCCTGTGCGATCTTGGCGTTGGCATGGGGCGCGACGCGCACTGTGATCGGGCTCGATTTGCTGCGGATGATTGTCCAGGGTGGGGCGTCGTGATGCTGCCAGTTTTGCGACATGCCATCATCGTGAAGCGTGCCGATGAGAATGTGCCCGCCATCCGCGGGCAATCCATCCGCATGCCACGAGGTGATGCGGCCGGCCATCGCTGCTGTCATGGCGGAGAGGCGGGCATCGGGCATCGGGCTGGTGAGCGCGGCGCATCCCTGACCAATCGCAATCTCGGTCGGCTGGGTGGCGAGGACCGCATCCGTGAGGCGTTCGTCGCCCAGGACCAGGCGATAGGCCTCGGCTGCAAGATCGGCAGTCGAAGGATTGGAGCGGGGGCCTTCGAGGCTCAGATAGGCTACGCGGCCCTCGGCGAAGAGACAGGATTCCGCAATTCGGGCGCGCGCGGTGTGATCGGCGGCGGCAAGAGCTTCACGGACGGCCAGCGAGCCGGTTGCATTGATCAGGAACGCGGTCTCCTGCGAAACCGCGGCCGCCGGCAATTGCTGCCAGGCGTTCAGGAGATTGACGTCATGGGCGGCTGCGACCTGTCCCAGCGCGCCGATCGCCTCAGCCAGCAGGAAGCTTTTGGGTAGGAGCACCACACCTTCATGCGGTCCCATCGGCAGCAGGCCGTGGCGGGCATAGTTGTGCGGTGCCATCCAGGCCTTGTCTACGATATGAGCTGGCGCGCGGCCGGCTCTGGCGAGATGCAGGGCGAGCTTCGAGCCGACGCTGCCGCAACCAAGGAGTGTCCAGGGTTTTGATGCGTCAGTCCTTGGATCGCCCGCCGCCCGCCGCAGCAGCGCGGAGCCGATCGGCTGTCGCTGCATGGCGATGCGAACAGGTTTGGTGCTGTCGCGGCCAAGGTCGTCACCACCGGACAGCTCGATCATGTAGGGCAGCAGCTCCCACACCGTGTCCTGACCGATGACCGGACATGGCCGACGAGCCATGACGAGGATGGCAAGCGGGATGGGTTTCGAGAACCGTCCGGCACGCAGGCGGGATTCAAGGAGTTGAAGGCTAGAAGCGAGTTGCGGGCCGCAGCCGAGGCGATGCGCCCGCGCGTGGAGCGCGGCGATGTCACTTACCGTCTCTGGCTCATATTGGCCGGCTACGAGGGGTTCGCCGGAGGGGAGCTTGCCCGACCAGGCAACCATGCAGAAGGTGCGACGCGGCTGGGCGGCGAGGTCCTGCATCAGCGTGGCACGTAGCGGCGTCGCGGTTGTCAGGGCGACGATGCCGTAGGCTTTGGCTGATCCTGCCCCAAAATCTGAGAATGTCGCTTCGAAGACGCGCGTCTCGGCATCGCGTTTGGGCAGCTTGGCGAGCCACCCGGCGTCGGCAACGATGATGTCGTCGATGTGGTCGCGGCGGGTGGGTTCCCAACCCTGTTTTGGCTCAATCAGTTCGACGCGTGCGGCACGCTCCAGCCAAAGGGCGAGCTGATCAAGTAGCCCGTGCACGCCCTGGGCGCGCTGCACCTCGTCGGTCGAGACGGCCGCGAGGCATGGCTCAGGAGGCTGGCTTGCTGGCCGGGGCTGGATGTGCGGATGCGACCGGTCGAAGTCGGGCCGCAAGAAAAACCGCGGCGCAGTTGCAGGAAAGCTCGGGTCAAAACGCACCGTGACGGGCTCGGTCGCCCGCACGCCGTTGGGACTTCTGCCTTCGGCCAGCCAACGGCTCGGCAGCCGGGTATCGAGCTGCAGTACGGCAAACGACGTCGGACCGGCTTCGGTCACCTGCAGGGAGATCACCGAAGGATGGGTCGACATCTGGCGCAAGGCCCGGACCACGGCGATGGGTATGCCGGCAGAAGCCATGCCTGTCTTCACCCATGTGGAACGGGCTGGCGCCCGACGCCGGTGACGAACGGCGATGCGACTGCAGCGGCACGGCGTACCGGCGATATTCCGCCGCGCGTGACCTCGAGTTCGAGCGGGGCATCATCGAACCCATCGCAGATGCACCGAAAGATGCCGCGGACGGGCTCGAGAATGGAGAGGTATTCCCGCTTGGCGCGGATGCAGGGCGGATCGACATCGTCGTCCTTGATGGGATGGCTGCTCGTGAGCACGTATGCGCCGGCGCGCGCCTGCCCAAGCGCGGCGCGGGCATCCTTGGAGACCTGTGCTTTCTCGCGCAGCTCCGACCAACTGTCATAGGAGAGGCTGTGCCAGGAGCAGTGATGCGGAGCAATGGCAAGATCGTATTGCAGAACATGCGGCTGATGCCGGTTGCGTGCCCAGATGCGCTCCCAGATCGCCACCTCGGCATCGCCGCCGATCAAATAGTTTGCGGCGTCGAAGCCATCGACCTTGAGCGTTAGATTGAGGACGACGCTCGAATTGTTCTTCGAGAGGATGTCTTCCTCGTCGGGATCCGCGGATGGTGGCATGGGCGCGATGAGCCGTGCTCGGAACGAGGAGTCAATCGTGCCTGCGATGGTCTCGAAGGTGGTGTCGATGCGGACGAGGATCAGGCCCAGATCGTCGGTCTTGCCGTTCTCGTCTTGACCCAGAACCTTGATCCGGTCGCCATCGAGACTCCAGCCTAGCTGCCGGAAAAGCTGCACGCGGCGGCGTGCCTCGGCATTCCAGGCCTTGGCGTCATCGCAGAGGGTGTGGGCCTTGGACGCGCGCCGGAAAATGGTCGGCGAGGACCACATTTCGCGGATGATGATCTTGTCATCGTCCCTGGACCAGGTGGACAACGGCCCCAGATGGAAATGCCGCATGAGGCCACGGATGTGGTCAGCGTCAGGATGGGTGAGCAGGAAGGCGTCGACATAGAGCCGGCCCTGGGCGTCGCGCGGCAGGCGCGCCCGCAATTGGCGGGCCACGTCCGGGGTGCTGTCATCCGGGTCGTCGGCCGCGGCCCGGATGTTGATATCGGTCAGGATGCGTCGGCCGCTGGCGAGCTCTATGAGCATCATATCGCCGTTGCCAACGCGGAAATGGGTGGTTTTTACGGGCATGTGGCCCCCTTTATGGGCTATGGTGATTCGCAGAATTCGTTGACTTTGTACCACTCACAGTTTACATATATGCAGAACAAAACGAGTCTGTCAACCGCGTGGAGGCTGGAAATGTTTGGTGACCGACTGCGGCTGGCCAGAAAGCGGGCCGGACTGTCCCTGCGGGAGCTGTCCGCCCGCATCGACGGGCAGGTTTCGGCCCAGGCCATCAGCCGCTATGAGGCAAATGAGATCACCCCGAGCTCCGGGGTGCTGGTGGCGCTCGGCAAAGCGCTCGACGTCTCGCTCGACTTCTTGATGAGCGAGCAGGAGGTCGTGCTGTCTGGGATCGAGTTCCGGCGCGCCAGCGGCACCTCGGCGCAGGACCGCAGCCGCGTCGAGGCGGAGGTTCTAGGCAATGTGGAGCGCTATCTGGCGGTCGAGGACGTATTGGGTCTCGACAGTGCGGCGCATGCGTTGGCGGAGCAGCCGAAGCAGAAGGTTGAGACCCTGGAGGAGGCGGAGCGGCTGGCCGACCAACTGCGGTCAACCTGGAAGTTGGGAACCGATCCGATCCCCAGCATGACCCATCTGCTGGAGGACAAAGGGTTCAAGGTTCTGAGCATTGCGTTGCCGGCCAAGGTATCGGGGCTAACCTGCGATGTTGCGCGTCGCGACCAGTCGAAGGTGACCGTCATCGTCGTCAACAGCCGGGCGACCGTCGAGCGCTGGCGGTTCACCCTGGCGCACGAGCTCGCACATCATGTGATTGGTGCGTGCAGCGAGAGCGTGAAGCTGGAGAAGGCGGTCGACCGATTTGCGGCAAGTTTTCTGATGCCGCGTCAGCATGTGCTGTTGGAGATGGGCAAAGCGCGCACTTCGCTGGCTTACGAGGAACTCATCGCTTTGAAGCGCTTCTACGGCGTTTCAGCGGCGAGTTTTCTCTATCGGCTCGGCACCATCGGCATCATCGATGAAGGTGTCGTCGCCTACGCATTCCAGTCTTATGCGCGGGCCTGGCGAACTGCCGAGCCGCGGCCACTGGCAACTGATGGTGAAGTTGGCAGGCAGGAGGTGCCGGAGCGGTTCGAGCGGCTTGTCTACCGGGCTGTAAGCGAGGGGCTTATCAGCCTGCCAAAAGCGGCGCTTCTCCTGTCGCGGCCAGTGCCGGAGGTCGAGTATGCAGTGAAAGGGCCGTCGGCACAGAATGCGGATCATCATCAGTGATACGTCCTGCTTGATCGATCTGCGAAAGGCGGATCTTCTGGCGGCCACCTTGGCGCTGGCGGACTTCCGGGTGCAGGTGGCGCTGCCATTGGCGCGTGACGAGCTGTCGAGTTTTGCTCCTGACGATTGGGATCGGCTCACGGATCAGGGCCTCGAGATTGTCGATCTTGAGGCCCGGCTTGTGGCCAAGGCACTCGAGCTGAAGCGAGCCTATCGCCGTCTCTCGGCTTATGACGCCTTCAGTCTGGCGCTCGCGGGGGACGAGGAGGATACGATCCTTCTGACCTCCGACCGGGCGCTTCGGGTTGCGGCCGAGGCTGAGGCGGTCGAGGTGCATGGGGTCTTGTGGGTGGTGGACCGGCTCGAAGCGAGTGGCCTGCTTCCCCCAGAAGAGCTCTTCCGCGCGCTGTCCCGTCTGCAGGCAGATCCGCTGGTGTTCCTGCCAGAGGACGAAGTGGCGGCCCGTCTGGCGCGACTAGCACGACCCGGGCAGCCGTGATCTGCGCCCCCTCAATATGATTTGCTGCGAAGGCTGGAGGAAACATTGACCGCTTTGCTCGACAGCTAGGCTGACGGGTTATGTATGCCGGCGGGGCAACCTCAAAACAGGCTCGCATCACCATTGGCCATCGTATCGACGATCAGCGCTCGGTCGAGAAACACGTTGCGCATCTCGCAGCTGGTCTCAGCGATGAGCAGGCAGCCATGGCAGGCAGCGCCATGCAGCGCCCTATCGTCCGTCCGGTGTCCGGGGTCATGATCCGAGCAGACGGGATCATTCGAGCAGATTTGGAGGCGGCGGAGAGCGGCGGCAAGGATATGAGAGAAGCGCGTCGCCGTTGCCACCAATCCGCCCAGCGTTCCTAGGCTGCCGGCCGTGGCGGTGTAGAGGAGGATGCCGCACCGGGTTGTGATGGCCGGATTGGTGGGGTCGGAGAGGGCATAGACGCGCTCCTTCAAGGAACTGGCCGGATAACCGCAATCCAAGGCGATCTCGGTGATGAGCGCATGCGAGAGCGTATGCAGCAGGATATACGCGGCGCCCGGGTGTTCGGGCGCGCGCGTCCCATACTTGGCATTTGCCCAGGTAGCGTGTCCAGCTAGGAGGCCTTCAATCCGCTTTTCAACCGGCTTGCGGTCGAGCCAGCGGGTGATCGCTGCGGGGTCAATATGGATGAATATGCCCTCGCCAAACTGCTCGATTGCTGGCAACCAGTCCGTCGCCATTGCCAGTGGCGCGCCATCGACTGCAAGACGCACATCCTCTAGATCACCGTCGGACGATGTAGGCGCTGCCTCGAACCGGGTGAAGCCATAGAGGCACATCACTTCGCGCAGGCGGTGAACAGCCACGAGGTTCTTGACGAAACTGAGGTCAAGGCCGACGTCTGCTTCCCATGTCTTTCTGGGCAGCGTGGCGGCGAACAACCGCGCATCAAGGCGGTTTTCGCCGATGAGGGCGTTGCCGGATGCAAGAATATCGAACTCCGCGTATTTGGGAGGGATCGACGCATCGGCCTCGGCGAGTGAGCGTATCAATTCAAGGCGTGAAAAGATCTGCTCGTTGGTCCAGCCTTTGAGCGCTTCCCTGAGTTTGGAATTGTACTTCAGGGCTTGCGCCACGTCGGCCGCCGATGTGGCTTCCTTTAATTCATGGGCGAGGGCCGTCAGCTGTTTGCCAAGTTCATCATCCGCGCTTGGCAGCGAGATGACGGTGACAACCTGCGGGAAGTAGGTGTTGGTTGCGGTGCGGGTGAGGAGGCGCAGGTTTTTGTCGCAATCCTCTTTCCCCTCACGGCCAAGCCACGGCCGCAAGCCCAGGCACTTGCCGAGACGTCCAGGAGCGAACGCCTGCTGCAGCGAAAGCGGCTCGATATCGCAGTTGCAGACGACATAGGTATCGGCAGGATCGGCGCTGGTGCCGCGCTCTTCGAGCCAGAGCGGTTCCTGACAGGGCTTGTTTCCATGAACGACCCAGCGCCAGTCGATGTCCTGAATGTGCCCGCGCTCGCATGCGCCGACAAAACGTATCGGTGTAACGTCCGTCCGTTTGCCGTCATCACCGTAGAAGAAACGTCGGCCCTGGCCAGGCTCCAGATCCTGCCAGCGGACAAGTCGTCGACGGCGCCGATCGCGTCCGCCGATTTTGACGTGCTCGACTTTCTCGCAGACGAACCAGGTTGGGAACACCGAGACGGGTACGCCTGGTGGCTCGCGGCCCCACATGAAGTCCTTGGCGATTGGGGGCGTGCGCAGCGATAACCGCGTTTCCGGCGGCAGCCGTGGTGCTTCGCCATTGGGTCCGGCGGTTGTGAGACGCTTTTGCAGAAGCTCGACAAGGCGGGGCTCGTCGATTGAGCTCCAGGTGCCTTGACGCATATCCCAGCGATCAAGGCCGCCGATCATCACGGAGCGCGTGGGAAGGTCGAGCATTGAGCCCGGTCCGAACGTCGTGATCAATTGACTGAGACGTTGAAGGTTTCGGCTCATGTCAGATCTCCGGCGTTGGCGATTTCGCCGCCCCAGGGATCACGCACCTTGAGCACGACATTGGGTTCAACGTCGCGCATGGAGCGGCCGGCTACAAAGCGGCGGTGCTCCGGCGTCAAATTGTCGAGTGCGGGATCAAGGGGGTTTTGCAGGAGATGACTGCGCGCGCCCGTGCGCGAATACGCAAACGAGGCGCCGTTGGCCGTCAGCTCTTCGGCGGTCTTCATCCACGCGTCCAGCAATACATCAATGTCTTGGCGAAGTGACGCGTCGCCGCCGACCACGCGTCCTTTCGAGCGCGCGACAATGGCATTTGCGATTTGCGCGCGAAGCGGTTCATGGTCGCGCAGCATCCTGACCGCGTTCTCTGGTGTCAGCGCAGGCTCGAGATGCCGGGCAATCGAGACAACAATGGCGGCAAGGGCCCGGTCCAGAGCCCGTGCGGCCCACGGCGTTACACTGGTGGCTTCGACCGCTCGGTAGAAGGTGCGGTGAAACTGACGGAAGCTTTCGTAATGGGTTCGGTCACGCGGTTTGTGGAGGTTCAACACGGTGACGACCAGGCCGCCGCGCATGTGATCGCGGCCGACGCGGCTGGTAGCCTGGATGTATTCAGCAGCGGCCTTTGGCTGCCCCTGGACAAGCATCAAACCGAGGCGCGTGATGTCGAGGCCGACAGAGATCATGTTGGTAGCAAGGGCGACATCGACTGGTTCACCTTTGCCGGTAAATTCAGCTTCGAGCCGCTGCTTGGCCTCCGCCACCTTGTCCGTAGAGACACGCGAGGTGAGCTCAAGCGGCTCTTTGAGCTTGCGGTCGCGGAAAGGACGCGTGGAAGGGCTTATGCGAACCCGCTCTGAGCCATAGCGCCCGGCGCGGTCGCGCACTTCGTCTTCAACTATCCGCCGCGCACCCCCAAGCTCACGAAGTGCATTGAAGTAGCAAAGAGCGGTCATGTAGGGATCGGCTGGATTGGGTACCGCTGGACCTGCTGCTTCGTATTCGGCTTGTGCGATGGATACGAGCGTAGTGAGTGCCCGCAAGAACACCAGCTTGGGACCGCGGCCTTGCGCGGCGACGCCCATGTAGAGACGCGCCGGGTCCTGCGAAGAGGGGACGGTGATGGCGAAGAAGCTATCGGTGCGATCAACTCCTGGGGGCGGAAAAATATTCGTGGTGTTGCGGTCGAAGAGGAGGCGGATTTGATCTGCTGCCCGCCTCACCGTTGCGGTCGATGCAACGATCTTGGGCCGAATGCGCTTGTCGCTTCTCTTGCGCGTACACAGCTCGTCAATCGCAGTCTCATAGAGACCAGCCACAGTGCCGAGCGGGCCTGAGATGAGATGCAATTCATCCTGGATGATGAGATCGGGCGGCAGTAGCTCATCGTGATTGAAGAGGCGGCGTCCCGGACCTGGCTCCGCCGCACCATAGAAGCCGACATTTTCATCGATGCGATCAACGTGACCAAAGAAGGCCCCTGACTCGCCAACCCATGGGAGGCTTGCGAATTTGTCGATGGTCGCAATCAAGAATGCGGGCAGGCGGCGATAGATGGGCTCATCAACAGTGAGGATGGGAAGGGCCCGGTCGCCTGTGAAGTCACACGCGCTGTTGGTGCAGCGGATTTCAAGGTTGCTTGGCCTGACATTGCTTGGCACGCACTGGAACGAGTCCGGCGTGAATGGCGTGCTGCACCACGGGCAGGCCTTGAGCGGTGCGGGCGCTTTCACGCGTTGCGGGTTGCTGCGATATTTGCGCACGCGCGTGACGGCGGTGTCATCGCCGGTATCGCCTTGTCCGCCCATGCGGTTTGGCGAAGCGTCGGAGCCGACCCATAGACCGATCTCAATCGGCCATGTTCCGAGGAGCTTCTGCCCTCGTTCGTCAGCGTTTTTCGGATCAGTGCGCGCAAGTTCGAGCGCGCAGATAACGCCTGCGGCTCTCGATAACTGATCGAGCGTCAAGAGGCGCAACGTATAGCGCATGATGACAGCGACGCCCGCGCCCGCTTCACCAGCAGTCAGGCGGCGATGCGCAATCGCAAAGGCTGCGAGGCCGAGATAGGCTTCCGTTTTTCCGCCGCCTGTCGGGAAGAAGAGGAGGTCGACGGTTTCGCGATCGGCATGTGTCTTGTCGACGAGACTTGCAAGATTGAGGAGAATGAAGGCGAGCTGGAAGGGTCGCCACTTTGGCGTTCTTTGGTCGGCGGGATTACCATCGGGGCCTGCATTGCGCCGACGTGCGGCTTTTGCAATGGCTTCGTTCATGAACCGGAAAGCGCGCCTTGCGTGGTCGTCGCGCTGAAGAACATCGATGCCTTCGACGATGCGCTTGCGAGCGACATCCATGGCGGCAAGCAGCTTCTCAGCGGTTTCTCTGCGGCGCGGCGCTAAACTGGCGGCTGCCATTGCGTGTTGGCGCTTGATCCAGGCGAGATAGAGATCAGGAAGCGGCGCGAGGGCACCGGCAAGGTCGCCGCTGCTCTTCTCGGCAAGGCGCGCCAACTCTTCCATCCCGAACGTGACGCCAGGAAGTTGCTCCTCGGGCATTGGCGCGACGCGCTCTACCTCGGCAGTTGGCAGCGGATCAGTCCAGGCGCGCAGGATTTTGCCATCGACTGGATCGCCCCAACCGGCGGACGTGCTGCGACCGACAGCAAACTCGGCAACATCGCGGTAGTGAAGATCGGCAATGCGCACATCCTCGTCGTCAAGACGATATCCAGAGAGATCGTGGCGTGGCTGGATGCCTTCAGGGCTATGCAGTTCGATTTTCGCCTGGAAGGCGTAACTCAGATCTTCATAGCGCTTGCGCGTCGATGCACGCCGATTGACGAGGAACACGGTGACAGCGCGGATGTGCTGAGGAACGCCATCGGGACTGTCATAGGTATATTCTCTCGCGAGCACATCAAGCTCAAGTCGCCCGCCGCCCAGCTGCGGTGTCGAGCTATCCGGCACGGGTACTGTGACGCGGATCTCACTGAGCGGAATGAGCACCTTGCGCTCTTGGGGCTTGCGTACCCATTCAACCTCGGGCGCTTTGCGACGATCGATGGCGGAATTGCCGTCTTCCGGCGGTGTGAGGAGTTCTTCGGGCAACGGCGGTTCGGTGCGATAATCGCCCCAGCTGATGCACGCCTCGATTTCCTTGACGCCATTGGGCAGCAAGATTGTCAGGCCGATCGACGAAGGCTGCATACGCCGCCTTGTGATCGGCGCTTCAGGCAGATCCTTGTCTCCGGCTGCGCCGCCGGCTCCTTCATTGTCCGGCTCTCCTGAATCCAGCTCCATCTCTTCCTGGGAAGACGGGTCGTCCTCTTCGCTCTCGGCCGGGTCGGATGCCGGCGCAATGAAACCGGTAAGGTACCAACGTGATGGCGCCTCAGTGAGACGCTCTTCGGCAAGATCAGCGTCTTCCGGTCCCGTGTCAGGGCCAACGAGGTCGCGCCGGAACGCCTTGACGATCGATGACCTCACATCGACCGAACTCTTGGAGGTGGTCATGGCTTTTTAGTACCTTCCAAGATGACGAGCTCACCAAGCGTTTTGGTAAGCCAGTTCGACGTGTAGGCTGTGAACTGTCCCGACTTTCTCGAAGGCTGTTTCGTTTGAGTCAGGCGGCGAGTTTGGCGGGTTCCTCCAGGCTTGCATAGTATGCGGCTTCGGCCTCGGCGGGCGGGATGTTGCCGATCGGCTCCA